>Ga0181411_1000080_pt1 | contig 29459 bp, 43 predicted proteins | sample 34SPOviralmetaG_FD_130114 | JGI IMG/M metagenome (GOLD analysis project Ga0181411, IMG submission 130114) | Marine viral communities from the oligotrophic San Pedro Time Series (SPOT) site, San Pedro Channel, CA, USA - 34 SPOT_SRF_2012-07-09 | ecosystem: Environmental > Aquatic > Marine > Strait...
AATAAAACAATCCTAATCTATTTGTATCATTAGGAGCATAATCAAAACTAGATCTTTCTGCAGAAGATTTTGGAGATAATCTTCTTACTAATTTATTATCTTCTAATCTTATTTTTTGTGATTTAGGTAAAGATCCTCCTAATGAAACTCCTTGGATATAATATGTTTCTTCTACTGGTTCATAATTGCCTCGTTGAGCATTTTGTGGAGATCTAAATCCGGATGCAGTTGCATATGTTGTACCCATTGTACTACCAGATGGGGCTAAATAATGTGGCGGACCAAAATCTCTAAAGTTTTGTGCTGGGTGACTTGATGATATTACCCTTCCAACACTACTTGAATGATCTACTGCATTTAAATCAGTTCCTAATGGATAATGTCTTATCAATGTATCATATGATGATGTAGGTGATATACTTGATACATATGAAGTTGGATTCAAGGTATGTATATCAAATGTAGGCTTATCTAAAACTTCTAGCCATTCACGATATTCTTGCATTGATCCTGTAAATGTACCTATTCCTGCTTCTGCAAAAGATGATGATATAGAATATAAAAATCTATCAGTTGGTTGTGAACCTGTTAATGTGCCATGGAAGTGATAATGTAAATATTGATTTACGCCATATTTGCCAATATTCCCATTATAAAAGACCGCTTCAATTCCACTACCTAAGGTAAAATTGCTAGAATGACCTTTATTATTTCCTCCTAGCCATAATGTTGAATCTTCTGCTCCGTCAGCTGCATAATCAAGGGACCACCTACTGCTATGAAATCTATGTTCTGGTTGTAGTGTTAAACTAGCAGAATGAATTACTTTTCCTTTTATGTAATTTGAAGCTTTTTGTATTTCTGCATGATATGCTATAGAGGTATTAGTTTCAACATTGAATACTTTTTGTCTATATGATGAATCAGCATGTTTTCTATTTAAATCATTGACCTTTCCGCTCGCAGTTGGTTGGAACCATAATCTTACGTTCCACCAATCTCCATCAAATATAGGAGCCCAATTAGACGATGCAGACATTGGAGACTGCTGAGAACCCGCGCCGTCTCCAAAGGCATCGATATTAGGTAGAACTTCCGCTCCGGCCGTACCATGCACATATACCAATCTTCCATATTTTCCAGATCCAGAATAAGATGCAGTATGTTCTAGAGCTAATTGCCATGACGGTCCTCGAGTAGGATCTGTTCTTGTCATTAATAACATACTTTTTGTTACAGCTGGTTTGATTCTAAACTCATGAGTGATTGTTGGAACTTCATGTCTTTGAATTCCCCATATTCTAGAAGCATTAGTTGTAGGACTTATAGATTCAGTTAAGCTTGATGAATATCGTCCATCTTGCCAAGTTATAAAAGACCCTGTTGGAAAATTTATTTGGCCGGCAGACTCATTTCCTGTCCATAATGATCCACTATCAAATTTCAATGCATATGAAAATCGATCTTCAATTAATAATGGCATTTCACCGCCTACCTTAGGTCCTCCATATTCTCTAATAGATAATAAAGTCTGAGGAATACCATATGTATTCATTAACGCTTTGATACCTCTCGCAGTCCCCTTCGTTTTAAGTAAAAACGGTAGATTATTAAGGATTCTTCTCCATACTTCTTTTGTTATGTCTTCATCTGATTTAGAAAACATAGAACCTGTACTTATATATTGGCCAGAACCGGACTGTACTCCTAATTTATAATTCCATAATTGTGATGCCTGTTTTCCATTTACTAATGTCCAACCTAATGCCTCTGCTGCTTGAAATATTACATCTTTACTTTGTCCTAATTTTGGCTGTTCTTCCGGATAATATATTTTTGTTAAATTATCTATATATGAATAAAGAATATCATAATGTTGTCCCATCATATTAACAAACAATTCATATTGTTCATTATTTGTATCTAATCTAATATGTTCCGGTATAGTTTTTACTAATGCATTATCATTATGTATATCATATAAAGATGCTGTTGCTATTACTCCCTCTATCCATTGTTTACCTAAACTAGATGTTGTATGATGTAAATAAAATTTACTACCAGATAAAAATTTAGGAAATGGTTTTAAGGCATATGGATCGGCTCCAATTACAGATCCTGAAACTCCATGTGTTGATAAACTTGAAGTTGGTTCATTATGTGCCCATTTTTCAAATCCATCAAATGAACCTTGTACAAGATTTCGTCTTTTTCTTGTAATTTCTACATTGCCTTGCAAGGCTGTTGTATCACTTCCAGATGCTTGATCTAATACCTTTAATCTAGAATCATGATATTCTAACATTTCTAATTTATAAACAAAATTATCAACTCTTTCTTTAGCTGATGAAAAATGTATAAAATTATCAAATGCAGTATAATCAATGCCTAATGGAACTCCTGATAATGAACCTGAAAATATACTATCTACAATATCTTGTGCTGTAGATGTATTTGCATCTAATAACTGATTCCAATTTCGAAAATCAGTTTCTGTAATCATTCCTGCATTAGGATCAATATTTAAATTTGGACCTTTAAGTATTTTACTTTGAACAGCTACTGCCTCAGGACCTTTTATATTAATATTATCAAAATATGTATCAGATAATTCTTCTACAATCCATAATGTATCTTTTTCTTTAATTCCCTTTTCTAATGGCTGATACAATCGTACTACAAAATCTTTTTCATCGGACCAATCTTTTTGATTGATAATTCTATATAATAAATTTTCTCCAAAATTTATTGATATATCATCTGATAATGGCCTTTCTACTGTAGCCTTAACTACTGGTTGTCCATTGTCATTAAGTACCGGAACTTCATTTCCATTAGCATCTAAAACTGTTTCGTATACTGTATCTAATAATGACTCTTCGCCATATGCATCTAGATAACTTTCTAAATTTAAATCATATCCAGGCGTCTGTTTTAAATGAACTTCACGTCTATCCGGAGATATAGAATTAATATATAATGCCCTCTCATCTTCACTACCAAGTAAATTTTTATGTACATTAATTCCTACTTCAAATGCACCTCTTTCAATGTTAAACATTTCACGACATACAGATGCCCAATCAACAAATATTTGATCTTTTTCTAATTCAAAATTTTCTGAACTTATAACACCGCCATCTAGATACTTGCCAGATTTGCCTGGTGCATAGACATGTACTTCAACTACTGGTTTTTCGTCAGGTGTAACATTTTTTGTGTCTAATTGTAATAGATTTAAATCATCTTCTTTCCAAGTCAAGCCTCTTACTTTACCTTTACTTTGGATTATCTCTTCTTTATTTGAAAATCTTTTTATTCCCATAACTTATGTCCTCAAATAATTATCAAATGTCAATCCTGGAACGTATTCATTTAAAACTTCTTGTGGTCCAGTTGGCCAAGTAATAAAAAATTTCTTATCATTTCCTACTTTATTATGACATTTTTTTCTAACATATTGTATTGCATTATATTGTCTTTTCAATTGGTCTGCAACAAACCCATCTATATCAGCACGTAAATTATGTACATAGTCTAGTAACCCACCGGTTTCAAGTACTGTGAATAAATTTTGCATTGCTAATAATCCTTCCATAATTTCATTAAAATCTTCTACACTAGCTGCTCGAGCTAACATCTCATCAATCATAAACATTTGTGAATTTAATTTACTAATTACTTCACGAAGCCATGGCATATATTGATCTGCCTGTGCTGCTTGTGCATATAAATCATTCATTCTTTCTTCATTACCTCTGTATATACATCCTTTGACATACCAATCATCTTTCATAAATCTCCATGGTGGAAATTTATATTTTCCGTCTGGAACTTCGCCTACAATTAAATCGACTACAGCAAATGTAAGTGCACCTATAAATCCAATTGGACTTGCAAGAGCAAGCATTGATATAAATGATACTCCTAAAACAACTGGTGACATACTAAAACTAGTAAATGCATTATCGGCTGCATCTCTGGCTTTTTCAATCTCCGGAGCTAATGGTCCATCAACTGGTGCATTTGTTGTATCAAATCCTCCTCCCATATTCATCCAACTTGCAAATTTATCTCTTGCAACAGTACGCATCCATTTATGATTATCTTTTTTAACAATGTTATGTTCTTCATCTTCATTCATATTATTTCTTAATCTTCCCAATCGTTTCATTAATACAAAGAATTTTTTACTTTCATCTTTAGTTTTTATATCTTTCTGTGGCCAACCACGTTTCTTTTTATACTTAAATTTTCCACTTTTTGAAAACATAATTTTATATAATGGACCACCTTCTCCCATCATTGTATTTGAATAATTAATATAATTTGTTGGTAATGATTCAAATGACATTTTCATTTGTTCTGTCTGAGCGGCCAATGTCGGAAATATTTCCATAATCTGATCTTTGATTTGATCTATTTCTCCTTGCAAGATAGCTTGTAGTACTAAATCTTGATATGCTTCATCATCATAATATTTTATTGACCCTGGTGGTTCAAATGGTTCTAATGCTGCATTTGCAAATGGACGTCCTCCATTAGACCAATAATCTAGATATTCAATATACTCTGACAAATCCATACCTGGTATGCCATCTGTATCTGCTTCTACAATATGAGGAAATGTTATCCACACCGGATGAGGGTCATCATCTGTATGTTCAAGTACATCTATACCACCACCCTCTCTTAAGAGATTAATTAATCCTATTCGGCCATATCTACCTTCCCCAGCTTCATACGCTTCTTCAAAACCTAATGGCTGGCCATCTGCACCTGTAATTGTAGTTTGAGGTTCATATCTTGCAAGATCTATATCTTGTTTGGTCGCATATAATCTTAAAGCAGGATTTGATCTTACTTGTTTCCAATGTCCTAACATCATAAATCTAACACCTGAAACATAATCATCTGCACGAATTTGTGTTCCTTGTGTTACTTCTGCATCAGATGCTACTTCAGTTGGCCCTGGTGGTGGATTATCTTCATCGACTTCTGATGGGTCATGATATGGAGCAGGCCATCTTCCTAATACTATCTTACCTTCATATTTTTCTCGCATTTGTTCACGATAAGTTTGTCGTAAAAATACAGTATCAGCATATCTATCTTCTGGATCAAATTTTGCTAATAGATCAGCTGGTAATGGATTACCATCATCATCTTCAGGTATTCTTCCTCCTGATCTTCTTTGTGATTCTGGCTTTATATAATCACCAGGATCTCGTACAAATGGCTTCATTGGTAGATAACCACTTTTCAAACGTACTTCTATATTCCACTCAACTGATCGATCAGGCATTGCTCTTTGCATATACTCTCCAAATGCAGTTTGAAAATCTTCTGCACCTTCATATCCTGGATCACCAGCTCCATAAACAGTTTGTGTATCTTGACCGTCTAATTTTAAGTCATATTCTTGTAATTGTTTTGCAGTCGCTGTACGTATTGAATCATATCTTGACCCCTTTTCTACTAACATTACTTCTAATGTTTTGTAATTAGGTATTGGTCTAGCCTTTCCATTTAATATATAAAATACACAAAATATTCCTTCTATATCAGATGCATCTGATTCAAGTGTATGTGGTCCACTTCTTATATATTCATCATGTGGATCTGTTTTTCTAAAATCTCTAGCTGTTAAAAAGAGTCCTGTCTTTTTAGGTTTAACTATAGGCACTTCTTCAGTTTCAATTGGATCTTTAAATGTAACCCATTCTTCATCTAAAATTTCATCTAAATCTTCTTCATCAACAGATGGATATGCCTTTGTTAATTCGTATTTTTCATATATTTTTTCACGTGCAGAAAATTGAGCAACTCCGGCAGGTGTTCTTTTTGTTATTTGCATTTCTCGAACAACTTCTCGAGATCTAGGATTCAATCCTTCTCGTGCTTGTATACCTTGTGCACCGGGAGTCAATCTACCTTGAGAATAAAATACGTCATCTGGAAACTCTTCTTGCATTATTCTTAATAGCATACGAGCTCGATCCGTCTCATCATAATTTTCTTCAGAATTTCTATTCCATGTGTATCTATTATTACCTAATAATGCATTAGGGTCTCGTCCAGAAGCTAATCCTTCATTAACTTGTTCCGTATTTGGAATCTCCGGAGATGGAGAATCTCTATCCATATATCTTGCCATATTAGTTCACTACTTTAAAATAAAAATCATCAAAAGTTTGTATATCATCGCCGCCATTACGTTCTATCTTCAACATTATTTTGTAAAATCTTTCTGGCATAAATGAATCCATTCTTAGTTTCATAAAACTACCATTTTCGTCTCCATCAATTTTTGTTGCAGTTGTATCAAATGGTATTATTGTTTCATTTGTTACTGAATCAAAAATACTATAATAACTCGATGTCGGTAATCGATCGCCTGTTAAATAAAATGACGATGTTTGAAATGCCTTGTTAGGAAATTCGGGTCGAACGCCTATTCTAAATTTTGTTATCTCTGATGTTCTATATTCAGATTTTATATTCTTAAAATATGGAACATATGTATCAGCTGATATTTCTGTTAAGGTTGTATACTCTGATGGTTGAGTTGTGTCATCAAATACTATTTCTAATCTAGGTATAAATATTGTATGAGATTCTCGACTAAAGAATTTTAAACTTCCCTGAACTTCTGCCGATCTTTCATCTGATCTTGTACGTTTAAAAATAAATCCATTATTTGGAATACTTCCAGAAAGCCATTGCTGCACAATATCTGTAACATTCATTCTTATATCTGGAGATTCATTTTGGAATGATTGAGAAGCCTCATATCCCGATCCTGTCCACCATGTTCCGCCTCCAGTTGGTTCAGTTAATCCATCATTACCATCATGAGTAACTCCGGAACCGGTTGCCCAATAATTAGCAACATCATCACTTGTTCGATAAAACCATGAAGCACCATATTTTTGTATTGGGACATCTGAATAATTACCATTTCCATTAACCCATGATTCTGAAACAGGAAAGGCTTTTAAGGTATATGTATGTAATAAATCTGTTGCAGCTGCTGCTCTTAATACAATATGAGCAGATGCAGAATTTGTATTGTTACCTAAAGGTGGTATTTTACCAGAAACTATAGATGCTGATAACGTATTTATTTGTGTCCCAAAATCTAATATAAATCTTGAATTATATGTATTGGATTGTATTACATTATTTAATTTAGATCCTGAAGATATTTTTACTAGCTCCAGTATTTGATCTATACCCGTATTTTGTTCTGGGTACTTTTCATATAATGTTATATCTCTTTCTGCGTAAAATACTCTAATCATAATTTAGTTCTATGGTTTTACCGCTCTTCCTCTAATATCCTTATTTGGATATTTTATTTCAAATATGCAAGGATCTAAAGATGGATATATAATTCCATGTTTAGTTGCTATCTCAAAATCATATACATTATTTGAATAAGGACCGTTAGCTTTATTAAAAATTTCTAAAGTAGGTATACTTTGTACGCCTTCAATTAAATTTAATTGATTAATTACTGCAGATATATCAATTGATCCATTGATCTGCATTTTATCATTATGAAACATTTCTTTTATTTTATTGATACATTCTAATAATACTTCATTACTGTTATTTTTTGGTTTAGGTATAACTTCAAAATCTATACCTATATTAACTATAAAAGCTGTTTTACAATTAATTGCATCTGTCAACATTCTATATTGTGATAGATATGTTCTTATATTTTCTTTAAGTGCTTGATTTGCTGGAATAAATCTTCCATCTGAATTATATGCTAATAAATATAAATTCAATGCCAATGGATTTTGTATTGTATCTCTTGGATAATTTTTATCACTTGTATCAATTTGTTGATCTCCAACTATATATGCTTTAGCTATTGATCCATATTTTGCTGGCAATGCATATACACGTGATATATAATCTTCTCGTGTAATACATCTACTTTGTGCCGCAAATGCTGCCATTGCATTTTGACGTATATTATCTAAATCTTGTTGCGCACCTCCACCTACTGCAGGTTCTGGATTTGTAACTGCTAATGTATCTTTTGTATCTCCTAAATCAACTTCTGCTATTTCACTTAAATAAGTAACATTATTAACAGTGTTAATTGCATTGACTCCTACATTTTCATTCATCGAACCTCCTACTGTATATGTAACAGTTAATGTTGTATTTTGAGGTGCCAATCCATATGTACTAGTATATAAAAAGTTTGATGGGTCAATAGTATCAGTTGTTGTACGTTTTAAGTATTCTAATCCTGAACCAATATTTTTTGGATTAGGAACAATTTCTTCATCTGCATCAGAAGATACTCCAGAACCAAATTGTATTTCTATCCTACCATCTTCTCTTAAACGTTTTACCCATCTTCTTGCAGTTCTTTTTAATCTCAAAATATATGGCACTGTCGATCGATATTGAGATAATTCCGGATCATTAAATGGTATATTTTGTATATCTTCAAATACAGTATCTTGTGCTAGATAATCTACTTCTACCCAATTATTTTTAGATGAATCTTTAATTGAAACTATATCAATAACATTTTCTTCATCTAATACAATTTTATCATATGGTTTAGGATCTTGAAAAGTAAAGTCTTGTGTTTTAACTTCACCAGATGTCATAGCAACTTGTTTTTTAAGTAAATATCTAGCAACCTCTCCAGACGTATTAAGTTCATAAACTGTCACTTCTGGGTCTTGATTAAAATCAATTGGTTCTACAGATCGAAATCTTATTCCTTGATCTGTGGAACATTGCATATTAGATGCAATTGTTAATGCATAATCCATATCAGGTGCTGCATATTCTCCACTACCTGAAGCTGGAACTAACTGAAATACATCTGTTTTAACATTCGCCGGCGTATTTCTTTTTGTATGATATCCAAATAATCTTGCAAGATTTAATATATTTGAACCTTCTCTTGCAGTTGATAATAACGATTCTCTAAAAGATTGGTCTGTATAATAATTTAAAACATCGCCTACATATGCTGTCATTTCAATAAACATCATACCTGGTGATGATTCATTAAAATCTTGATATGTTTTTGGATAGTAATTTTTTGCAAAATTAATTAGATTTTGTCTATACTGTGCAAAATCTTTATTTAAATATTTAACATCCTTTTTTACTAAATCTGCCATTGTTTAATCCCTTTTAATATCCTCCACCAAATCCTCCACCTGATCCTCCTAGATCAAATGCTGTATTAGCTCCTACTGTCATATCACCAACTTGTGTTAAACGTTCTACTATATCCATTTCGGCATCTGTAACTTGAAATGAATTTTCTGTTGCTAATATATTAATTACCATATTTGCTCCGGTGGTACTTACACGAAAATGTATTCTTATTGTAAGTGAATGTCTGTCATCACTAGATACCATTTCAACCTGTCTAAGTTCTATATATGGTAACCAATAATTAATATCCTTTCGTATTGTTGTATCTAAAGCACTTCTTAAATCAGATGTATTATTATCAAATAAAACTTCTCTAATTCTTGTACCAAAATTTGGTTGCATATATCGTTCACCTTTAAAGGTCATTAATAAGTTTTTCAAATTTGAAAGTACTTGTTCTTCTGTTGTAAATGTTTGTGCAAATACTTGTCCTCCACCTCGCGATCCAGAAGCATAATTAAGAGCATCACCAAAATATGAACCTCTAAAATGTTCAGTAACTGCAATAGAAGATTTGTTAAAAGGTAGTGGTATTCCTACCGCAACTTCGGGAGTTTCATTAATAGGCTGATATTGATATACCGGTCTTTTATTGATTGCCATTATTTACCTTTCTTTTTATCTATTGCTTTCATTAATCCACGATAATCTTTTGTCATATTTTCAACTGTTTTTGCAACATTTTCATTTTGCATATTAACCGGCCTACCGGTAGTATCATGTGTTGCCAATGGACCTTGAACCGTATTAGATGTCCTCATTGAACCCATATCCGGCCATGAATCTTGTTGCATTACTAATGGTCCTTGCTGCATACTTGCAAAATCTGCTGTCCCAGCTGTTTCATTTAATATATCATTCAGCATTGAATTTGAACTAAATGATTTTTTTGATTTAGATTTAGACTGGGGTTTAGGCTGTTCTGTCATTGTATGTAAATTCATTCCATGTGACATAACTTTATCATGATTTATATTCTGTTCTGTTATTATTTCTTTAACAGCAGAACGTACTTCTTCTCGTATAATCTTTCGTAATACTTTAACAAATGATTTAGAACTCATATACCTCTCCTTTTTTATAAATATGAAATAGTTGTGAATTAGCCTAGGTTACTTTACCTAATCCTTTACCTATTCCAGGTCCTGCTCCTTTACCCGGAGTAATAGTTGCTCCTGCTCCTGATACTGGGTCTGACATAACTCCTTGGCCGGCTGCATTAATAGTTGTAACTGCAGTAGTAACAGCTGTTTTTACATCTCCCGATCTTACAAATTTATCAATTGCGGCTGCAACATCTTGTGCAAATTGATCTATACCTTCTGCTTGGTCTCGAACTTCTTCGCCTTCTTTTTCGCCTTGTCGCTGCAAGGCAGCTTTTAAATCTTGTAATAATCCATTTTTATCTAAAGGCATAATTTATTCTCCTATTATTGATGCATCTTTTCAATTTCTTCTTGTATCTCTTTTAATCTCTCAAGAGCACTAGATTGCCCCGTTGGACCTGACGGTGTTGCATATCGTTCAATACCTTCAGCTAAATCTACACATATTTTAAGCCATTCTTCAATTTGTGTAAAATAATGATCTGCATCTATTTGCCATGCCGGTGTTACAAACTTTATATCCTTTGCAGATATTAACATTAGTTCATCTTTTTTTGTATTAAATATCATCCTTTCGGCTCCTATAATAACCTGCGATTCTTGATAATCTACTAACGGCATAGGTTCTTCAGGAGTTTGTCCGATGTTTGGTTGTGCTAATTCAAATCGTTTTATTTTTTGTTTTGATGTTAAATATATAAAACTTTTATCATCATCTGGTTCTTCAATTTTATAATATGGGTCATATGTATCTTCACCTGAATATCCGTCTAATAATCCTTTTACTTCACATGTAAGTGCTATAAATGGATCACCAGCTTTTTCTCCTTCCCAAAAAGGTTCTTCTTTATATTTATCTAATTCTAAATGAGTACTACTAAATCTAAAAATAGAACCAAATCTTGATGCTCTAATTATATCTCCTTGAAATGGTTGTATAGGCAGTACATCTTTTTTTTCAAATGATACTTGTTTAGGTTCTGCTCCTGGAGAAACTTTTGATATTCCATCAGAACTATATCCTCTACCAGATACTTGTGAATCTTGTATAAATGGCATAATGGTATTATTAACTATTCCATGTGCATTTACTAGACACATATAATACCATCTATATTGATTTAACTTTTCTGCCTTACCATCTATAGCATTATAAACCAAAACTTGTTCTCCGTATAAAGGTACATTTAACATCGTAGGATCGGCCGGAACAGCCCATACTTCAGAAGATGTAGTCATTTCTTTACCTCTGAGTCGTATACGTATTGTTCCAGGAGGATGATCTAAACCATCTTCATCTTGATATTTATCATAAAGTGTATGATCAGATTCAGGTTCTATCACTTGACAAATCTGTAGGGCTAGTTGTGATACTGCCATCGTTCTTTATCTCCGGTTTATTGGTTTCTTTAATATTGTTTATTTCTTCTTCAGCTTCTTCTAATAATCGAGCTCGTTCATCTTCACTTAGTCCAAATTCATTTCCGTCATCATCTTTAGAACTAGCTGAAACAAGTCTTTGAACTACCGCTGCTAGTTTAACTAATGCATCGTCATTTTTAACTGATACTTCTAGATAATCTTTTATCATTGGTACAATTATTGATGCATCGCCTATATTTTTTATCATTGGTTCTAAACTTTTAATTAACGTATCTATTTGACGCGACTTCTTTTTTGAGTTGTGATATACATCTCTCATTAGATCAGAAAAGTTTGTACCTTTAAATAATTCGAATTCTTGGCTCATATTATATCCTTTTATATAAATATGAGTAGCTAGGTTTTATGATATCAAATGACCGGATTTTGAATAGGATGCGAACATTTTAGCATAATCTTTTTTCATTACATTGAGAACCTTTGTAATGTTTTGAGTCTTAAGACCTGTCCGTTCTCTTATAAGTATATAAAGAGCTTTTTTATTGAAGTTTTCTATATTATCTCGTATTCTAAATAATTCTAGGATTGTATCTGCTACTATAATATCTCGTTTATTTGTGAAAATAGAATTCATATTCTTATCATACCATTCAACCCATAAATTTGTAAATTCTTTTAAAGATTCTTGATGATCTGATAATGCCATTTCTGCAGATATATTTCTTCTATCATCTAAAATATCAGTACTCATACGTGCTTTCATTTTAGCATAATTAGCATTATTTTGAATTATCAAATAATTTTTAGCTATAATTGAAAAATATGAAAAGGCTTTACCTTTACCTTCTTGAAATTTACCAATCTTCTGTACTAGAAATGCAACTACTTCTGCTTTAACATCTTCATATGGAACATCAAAATATGAAAATTTAAATGTATGATAAATATTTTCAACTAGTTTATTAAATGGATAATTAATATATTCTTTAAATACTCGATTTCTTTTTGACCAAGAAGGTTCTGAATTATATGCAATAATTGCTTGATCTGTTATGTATGTAAAATATTGCTTCTTGCTAGGTTTACGACCTCTTCTTACACGTGGACCGTTTTCTTCTAGGTCTTTCATTTCAGCAGCATGCCATTCATAAAATTTTTGTACTGGGCTAAGTTCTTCCATTAAAATCCTTTATTTAAATCTTCTATTACTTCTTTAATTATTTTGAATGAAGTTCCTACTTCATCAGAAGCTTCAAATGCTCCTAATCGATCAGCATTTTTTATTACAGAATTAGATTGACCGACTTTTGTTTTTAATTGTTGAAAAAAGTTATAATACTCAGTATTCGATGTTTCTAATTCATCTATATAATCAGTTTGAGTTTCTTGTTTTTTCAATTGATTAATATTAACAAATATAGATGTTAATAATAATACTGATAAAATTATAATAGTTGTTATCATTTGTTATCTCCAAATAAATCATCAAACATTTTAGATGCATTAACTTTTGTTTGAGGATTGGTTATTATCTTTGACTTTCTTTTCATAGATGTAGTTGTAATTGGTTTATTATTATTCCATCTTTCAAATTCTATTCTAGCTGCCATTAAATCTGCCTGATGCATTACAAATCCTAAATTAGTTTTTAATTTAGAATCAGCTGTTCTGGACATGAAATATGGTTTATTACTTTCATCATATAATCCATCTGTCAATTTAATTCCTAACATTTCATTCCAAGTGATGCTAATACCATAATGTTGCAATAGCCAAATAGATAGGTCATTTACGAGGGTGAATTGGTTGTTAGGATTAACCTTATACATCCTTCCCATATTCTTTCTATGCCATTCAGAATCATTAGGAATATATGTTTCATTACCTTCTCCAGGAAATCCCATTTTGCCAATATCATGATTTAATGCTGTAAAAATTAATTCTTCTTTAGTATAACCAGACATATCTGCTCCCATTCTTGTCCATAAATCATATACCTCATGAGCACAATCAATTACTCGTAAAACATGATCTACATAACCGCCATCAAATGCATTATGATAATGATCAATACTAGATGCTGGTTGAGTTGACATTCTATCTTCTAAATCTGTATACATAGATAATAGTTTAGTTTGTCTTTCTCCTGTAAATTCCGTTCTAATTACTTCTAATAAACGTTCCCAATTTTCTACTATTTGTTCTGCTGTTAATTTCATATCTTAATTATTTGACGATACCATTGATATTTCTGATTCTCTAACTAGTAAATATTTTACATCTTCTAGAATTATTTCATTTCCATTTTTACCTGATAATAATCTATTTGCTGCTAATACAACATCTCCTACTTTACACGTCATTGGAATTTTATCTCCTGTTTGAGTAAATAATCCTGGTCCTACTGCTATAACATCTGCATAACCATATTCAGGTGCACTTGTTGTAAGTATAATTCCATTTACAACATTTTCTTTTTGTTCTTTTGCTTTTAATAAAAGCTGGTCTCCCATAGGTTTCATTTTCATAACTTATTCTTTTTTTATATTATTTGATCTATAACTCCAATTTCTAATAATTCTTCAGATGTTAAAAAACAATCTGATCTCATTTTATTTTTCCACCAGTCGGCATCTTTTTTAGTTTTTTCTGCTAACATGCCATAAATAATTTTTTCTAAACTTTTTACATTATCTAGATATGCTGTTATATCTGACATCTTACCTCCTAGAAAGCTAGATGATTGATGAAACATTACTGTTGAACGTTTACTCATCATTCTATTTCCAGTACCACATGTTAAAATTATGGCGGCGGCTGAAAATGCTCTACCTCTACAAATTGTATTGACTTTAACATCTAATGATTCAATATAATCTATTATACCAAACATTTCATAAATGTCTCCACCTGGTGAATTAATCATTAAATTAATTGGAGCTGTTTTGTTTCGTCTATGTTGTAATAAACTTCTCATACGTATAATAAAATCTGTTAACGTATGTTCTCCTATTTCATCACTTAAAAATATAACTGAATCTTCATAATCCAATTGTGTTCCTATTTGATTATGTAATGATTCATAATCACCAGCTGGTTTATTTATTACAGGTTGTTCTTGTAACTGTTCGTCTTGTTTCTGTGCCTTTAAAGGCTGTTCTTCATATATACTCATATAACTTAATATAATAACTTTTATTCGTAATTCCTAATCTATTTAACTTTTTTTAATTGACGCTGTAATTTCTTTAATTGTGTATTGCCGGCATTTATATCCTTCTTCCATTTAGCCTTCTTTAGTTGACCTCTAACCATAGCCATTTGTTCTAATATAGCCTGTTCCAATCTCAATCTTTCTGATTTAGATAATTTCTTTTTATCTTTTTTAGGTTCTATTTTGGTTGGTTTTAAAGTTCCTTTCAACTTAACTTGTTCTTTACCCTTATGAAATACATTGCCATCCTTATCAACAAACTCTTTCATGAATTGCCATCCTCTTGGACGACCTTTTGAAACATAGCCACCTTTTATGTCCGGTGGTGGAACTGTTTTACAAACACATCTCCAACATAATACTGCAGTAGAATCTGCATTAACAGCTGTATAATGAAAACATCTTGGACCGTTAGCTAATTTAGGCCATGCCCAATAACTTGTATCTTCAATACTATTTCGACAAATCATTTCATGTTTGCCTTTATTTCTTCTTGTATGAAATTTATGTGTAACTTTTTTCTTTTTTGCCATAACTTTAATTTTTAATTATTAACTCCAATATCCATTACCACGACTAGGAGGAGGTTTTGGTTTTGGTTTTGGTTTTTCATCATATATATCTGGAAGAGGTTCTTGTTCATCATCTTCATCATCATCTTCATCATCATCTTCTATTCCTTCAGTTAAATCTTCTTTAACCTCTTCTTCAGTTATTAACGGTTCATCTTCAAATACAATCTCTCGATCTGCCCAATCACCTAATGGTTCTCTCATATCAGGAACTTCTTCTGGTATATTCATATCTTCTTTTGGTTTAATTTGAGCAAATGCAAAATTTGCTGCTACTACCATTGCAATAGCTAATGGGTCAAATACAAATATAATTAATAATAAGAACCAATTAACTACTTGTCCCATATCCTTACCAGTTGTCTCTGATAAGTATTTTAATGGACCAAGTTCTCTTTGCTCTTCATTACCTATTTCCAATTCTAATAATTGAGTATCAAGTGATAGGATAGAATCTTGTACCGCTTCTAACTTTACATTTATAGTATCTCTATCTGCAATTGTTAATGACAGTTCTGATTGTAATGCTCTCCTAGCTGAACTAGATGATGTTGTAATTACTTGGCCTGCTTCTTCTGAATAATATGATACTGAAGTTGGACTAGATAATGATTTTCTTAAATCAGATATAGTTGTATTCAATTGCGTCTTTTCAATTGTTAAGTCTGTTTTATTTTCTTCAAACCTAATTTGTTTAGTTTCTAATACTGCAAGTGACTTATCTAAAAATTCAGACTTGGTTGCTGTTTCTTGATAAGCTCCGGATAAGAATCCATATATACCACCACTAGTAATTATGATTAAAACAAATACCGCAATGGATAAATAAGCTCTTAACCATTTATTAATAGTATCCCAGTACTGGTATAGTAAAGATGCACAAACAAGTTTAGCAAATTCTAACGAACCAGCCATTATAATTACTTGTGTACTTGCTCCTGCAAACAATTTACTCAATCCAAATACAGAATAGAATGCAGCTGAACCTGAAACGGCTAATGCTGCTAGACCTATTAAGAATGGAAATATTCTTGCTTTCATTTTAACTAGCCGTACATCGGTCTGTAATAAATTGTAACTTTTGTCTTATTGTTCGGAATCTATTTCTAATTTCAAGTGGATCAATTGGTTGTCCTTTTGATACAGCTTGATCGATAATCATTATCATGTTATCGACATCATCTAGGTGTCTTAAGACATTTTCTCTATCTTTCATACTAAAACTTTTTTATTATTATTATATTGATAAATATTGCGATATTCGAAAAGTGCTAATTCTTTTGCCTTAGCTTCTATAACAATATCTAATTCATGATCATATGTATTAATCTCATCTTTTATATAATCTGAATGTGCTTGTGCCCTAATTTTAGGGTCTTGTTTTTCTTTTGCTCTACTTTCTGAATAATGACAACATTGTCTAACATCTTTTGGCCAAGTAGAACCTGCTAATTCTAATGCTTCTTGTTCGGTCAACTCATCTGGGTGGAATGTATGGTGGTGGTAATCAAATGTAATTGGAATACCTATTTCTTTATGAAAATAGTTATATAACATTCTAGTCGACCACATACTAGGTTTATCATCATTTTCTAATACTACTCTTTTCTTACAACTATCAGATAATTGATGCCATCCTGCAATCCATCTTTTCGATGTACCTACAAAATCTCCTCCATATGAACCACCTACATGAATGTTAATTTTATTTTCAAATGAAGGTTCAAATCCCATAAGGTCAAATGTTTCGCTATGACGTTCTAAACTAATAATCGTACGTCTTACTACCTCCGGGTTGGGAGATCCTAATACATTAAATGGCCCTGGATGGGTAGTTACTCTAATACCATGTTCACGTGCATATTCTCCACATTCCATTAGTTTGGCAGAAATATCTTTAAACTGAGGAAGTTCACATAATTCATAATGATCATGCCAAGGAAATAATTCAGACCCTAATCGAAATAATGTAATCTTATGTTCTTTATTCCATTGTAGATAATGTAACAAGTCGTTTGCATTAAGTAGTGTTCTTTCTCCTAATAAATGTAAGTCCCAATCTTTTGATTTTGTTGAGCCATTCTGCCATGTTGCTTTTCTTGCTGTTCTAGAAGTAGTTACTCTACCTCCTAATTTATTTGGTCGGTTAGTTAATGTCATGTTAACACATGCATAACCTAATCTTACTTTCTCATTCATATTATTAATATATAAAAAATTTTTCGTAAATCCTAGTAATTAGGATAAATACATAATTCATTATCACAAGCAGAGCTATTTCTAAAATATGCTTCTGTAACACATACGCCGTTCACATATGGCTCAAAATTTACAGCATCCCAGTCACAACAAAATGTATTAATCATACTTACATCTGGTTTAGACCTTTCTGGAATATCTATAAACTCTTGTTTTTCACATCCAGTTAACACTGTTAACAATGTCAACACTATAACCCAAAAGGCTATGACAATAATACTTGCTATTTTTCTTTTTAACATATAACTAATTTTAAATTAAACATTTCTTCCATTTTCAAAAACATGTTTTACGGTCGGAAATCGTAAACTTAACTCTCCTTGTTGATTTTTTGATTCTTCAAAATATTGAACGGTAATTGTTTTTCCAATTATTGCATTTGGGTCAGCTTCATATTTTATTCGTTGTTCTTGATTCCAACCAGAACCAACTGCAACTTTATAACCTTTATGACTAATATAAGCTTGGCCCATCATTTTAACTACAACTTCTTTACCTTCTCTAATAATTCTATGATCTTCAAAATCAATACTTTCAACTATATATTCAGCATCATAAAACTTTTTTACTTTTAATAAATTTTGAGATCTCTTACCTTCATACCCTACATTCTTTCTTAACATAATTCCTTCATGTCCTTCTTTCTCTGCATTAGCTTTCAATTCACCAAAATGAATATCTCCATTAACAACTACTTGACCTAGAACTGACATTGAATCTTCATTTTTTAACATTACGTCTAATTTTGCAAATCTAGCAATCCTTTGTACTAATGTCATTTCACTTACTTTATTATTAAACTCTGTCAATGTCAAATAATCAAACATTACATATTTAGGATTGTCAATAGTATGATCTTTTCTTTTGATTTGTTTCATAATACCTTGAAAATCTTCATTACCATTTTCATCCATCAAACAAATCTCCCCATCAAATACAATACCTCTAACTCCTAATCTACCTACTGCATCTTTAACAACTTGTAATGTCGTAAACTCATTACCTACTCTAGAATAACATTTAACATTACCATGGATATCTACTACTGTAATACATCTTACGCCATCTAACTTTCTAGATGCTAACCATATATCGTCCCAATTAACTCGTTTAGGGTCAAACTTATTTGCTAATGCAACATCAAAGGTTGGAATCAATCCTGGAATAACTTTATTGATAACTGATTCAGAAGCTCTAATCTCTAAATTTCTATCTATAATACTAAAGATCAAATCTTCATATTCTGAATATTGAGCAATAAATCCATTTACCATTGCAATTGCATCATGTCCTGTATATACCCTATCATTGAGGTCGTTTAACAAATGAAATATACTAGTATGAATCAAATTCATATCACATAAGTCTGAACGTTTCTTACATGTTTTACTTGTTACATAATATTTCTTATACGGATCAAATGTATAAACTAATGCACTTTTAATGAATGTATTCTTTCCATAGGCATTAATAATAGTTTTCTTTGCATTGAGTGAACTTGTACTTTTCATTTCATCTACAAATGCTTGGAGTTCTTTTAGGCTTATTTTCATATTTTAATCTTTTTATTTATATAATAAAGATAAGGAAAATATTTCAATTAGGCAAAGCTTTTTGAAGCTTTTTTTAAAAATATTTAATATAAAATTAATATTAGATTAATATGATTGATATGAAATTATGTTATTTATTAATATGAAAAGGCAAATAGATATAACAACTTTTATATATATTGTAATGATGATTTCAATATTCCTTATTGCTCTATAATCTCAGCATCTTGAATAGTCTCACAACAATATAGTATACCATTTTTACGTAATAATGTATCTGTTCTTGTCCATTCTTTCATAACATTTGTATCAAAATTTGGATGAAGATCTTGTTCACGAAATTTTCTATTTACTTTAAGTAAAATATCTTTAAATTTTATTAATTCTAATTGATACACTGCGGGTTGGTTTAATTAATTGTTTTTAGTTCCAAATTTTGATCGTAACCAAATTCGTTCATGAAAATAATACAAAATAAATTTAGTAAATAATTCTAATGCGCCTATTTTCAAACCCATTAATGGACTACCAGTTATTATCCATCCTAGTGTCATTGTATCCAATGTTCCTATAATTCTCCAACTAATAGCTTTTAATAAGCTTCTTGTTTTAGTTACTTTCATTTTTGAACTCTTACTTTATCGTAACTGTTTTTGGTTTAGCTGCTTCTGTAAGAGGAGCAAACAAATGCAATAAACCGTTCTCTAATTTAGCATCCAATTTGCTCAAATCAAATCTTCTACTAATTCTCCATCCTAGATTAAATGCTCTTTTAGCAATATTTCTATGGATGTAATCAGCTTCATTAGCTGATGTCTCTTTTTTATATTCTACTTTTAAGATATCTTCTTCTATTGTAATATCAATATCTTTTTTTATCAAGCCAACACAAGCAATATCGATATTAAGACCGTCATTGGCCTCATATATGTCTACTGGATGATTGATTTTGATTTGGTCAAATGGAACAAATTTTCCGTTTGAATTGAAAAAATCCTTTATCAGGATGTCGAATGGCGATATGCCGAATGGTGTTAAATTTCCCATAATAAATCTCCTTAAATAATTTTATTTTTGTTAAACATTAGTTTTAACATAACCAACCAACCCGCAGTGATGATCAATTATTTAATATAAATATGCCTTAATTGCTACTTAATGGTCCTGTACGAGCAATAATTTTATAAGCTTTATAAAATCTATACATATCAAAGTCAGTCTTTTTAGATTTAATAGGCCATAATAATAACCCATCATTTGTCATTTTATTGACAAATTGTCTAATTGCCTTTAAACTATTAGAATTTAAATAAACTGTATGTTTAGTTAATGTAACTGCTATCCTATGTTGTCCAATTTGATAATCTTCTGTACTAACAATTTGTTTTGAAGGCATTCTAGAATATTGTTCATCTAATTTAGCTATTTGTTTTAAGATTGAAGCTTCAATGCCACTTTCAATTGCATCAAATAAAAACTCAATTTTATTTGGGTCATTTAATGCAACGAATATATCGAAGTCGTCTTCTAATATTTCAAGTTCATTTAGTTTCATTATCCTAACAATAAGTTTTTTGAATCATTTTTAATTTCTTTAACATGAAACATGTTTCGAAATTGTTCTAATGATAATTGTTTCACTCCAGCAAAATATGCAGCTGCATGAGCCTCTGATGGCATATCAACAGTATTTATATGTCCTGCAGATTCGCTAGTATTTTTTGTATATAGTCCAAACTTCTTCATTTTATATAAATATTATTTTTCGAAACCTTTCTTAATAGAAGCATCTGAAATAAGTTCAGATACTTTATTCCAAGTTTCGGTTGGTTTAAATTTTTCTTCATGTAATAAGTCAACAACTTGTGATGCAAGTCCATCTTCAGCTATAAGGGCATCAGCTCCATCAACCCATTCGGCAACAGCATTGATACCCCTATTTCTGTACATGTCAATTAATGATTCATTCATTAACCATCTCTTATGAAATCCCATTATCTCATAAATCCTAATTTGTATCTTTTGTTAACTACTTCTTTTGCAGTTTGTAATGTTCTTTGTATTTGATCTAATTCTTGAAATGTTACATCGAATTTTTTACCGCCTATCATAAGTTGTCCAATAACAGGTTTATTCTGTTGCTTTTTAAACATTTCAGCTGATACATTTTCATTAACTTCAAAATCTATTGATCCATAAAGTTTTCCATATTTTCTGACATACTTTTGATCGTATGCATAAGTTTGATTTACTCTTCCCATATTATTTTTTGTTTTTATAAATTATTAATGTAAATAGATCACTGGATATTGAATGATCGAGAGCACAATTTTTATATTTTTCTTGAGCCCAATTTAATATATCACCAGGATTATAATTAATTAATCCATCGTCTATTTTTGTTAATGTTGATGCCAACATTATTATAACTCCCTTTTCTGCATGTTGATACATTTTATCAATAGTATCTTTAAGATATTGCTTATCCTTTCTTTTAGTATCAGCATCATATCTTAAATTATTTGAGTTAACATTTATCGTCCAATCTGCGATCATATCTTCCGGTATCTTAAACCAATCTAAGCATCGTAAATCAACTTCATTATTATATGCACTATTACCTGCATCTATTAATTGTTGATTCATATCTATACCAATATAGTCTAAATCATTATGATATTCGGTTTGATAAAATCTTTCAAAATCACCACGTCCACAACCAAAATCTATTACACTATCATTTTCTTCAAGATATCCTACAACCGTATGATATACTGCCCATTGATGTGTCCGATTTTCATAACCTACAGCTTCTGCAGCAAATTCTAAATAATCTGGATTAGATTCTGCTGGCTGTACATTATCAATTTGTGGTGTTGCTAAAATTTCTTCATTCTTTTTAATCATTTCTTCTTGATCTAATTCTGCAGTGGTCTCTGCCTCTGCACGCGTTTGAATTTCAGATTCAGTTACTTCTAAACTTTCTTGATATTCTTTTTCCAACTCATCTGTTGGTATACGCATTTCTCCTGTTTTTTGTTTATTTTCTTTTGCCATATCTTCCACGTTTTTTACGTTTATTAATTCTATTTAATTTGCTTTCAACATTAGAAAGATCCATTCTCATAGGATGAGATCTATTAAAATTCTGAGTTGTTTTACATGCTAATGCTGCATATTCCCAAGCCTTATCCAAATCATATGTATCAGGTAGGAAATAATCTTTAGCAATAAATATATCACCGGTCATTATTTTATATCCTTCGCCGTCATAGTCTACATATGCATTTGGATAATCTCGTAGAACTCTTGTTTTAATTCTTTCTTTCTTAATCTCTTCTCTCATGATTAAAATGATCTAGGACCTTGCGTTGGAAATACAAAATCATTTTTCTTTTCTAAATGTCCCATCTTTCCTCCTTCACCATCAAATCTTAATCCTTTCTCTATAATATCATCTGCAAAATTCCATCTTGTATGACCTACATTATCTTTTGCAAATAAATTTGTTTTTTTAGCATCACCATTATCAACTGCTTTATTCCAAGCAGCTGTCATAGATGAATCTATAATAGGATAATCTGGACGAGGTTTTCTACGTTTAACATCTACAGGTACTAATGAATAACCAGATCCTATTTCAGATCTAATATAATACCCAACTTTACCATCTTTAGTTTTTGATTTACCGGTAACTACACCTACTTGAAATTCGCCATTAAACTTAAAGACGACTTTATCATTTGTTTCATAACCCATATCTCTATAATTTTTTAGTTGAACCAATAACTTTACAAATCTGTGATGCTGATACTGACTTTACTTCAAATTCAAGTCCTGCATCTTTGAAATCTTCATGAACTAATTGTTCTGCATGAGTGACTGAAACCGCATTTACTAGATACGTTTCACTGTTCCATTTAACTCCTTTAGGAGTATCTATGGCAATTTTTACTTTACTTACGTAATACATATATTCTATTTTTTAATTTATATTATTTAATATAAGGATAATATTTCATATATCCTAATCTTTTGTTAACTTTTTTACTAAAATTTGGTTGCATAATATATGAATTGAGCTCTACCATATTTAATTGCATCCTTAGGCCATTCCATTCTACCAATAATACCTTTCTTCAAACCTCTTCGTAACATATCAGCATATTTCTTATTTGAATGCCAGGTGGTATTTCTATCATAACCAAATGCTGCTTTATTGATTTCATTTTCGGTCATAGGTCCTATTCTTTTTAAGGCATCTACCATTTCATGAACTGAATTACTTTTTTTTCTATTTATCATTTATTAATTTTTAAATTTTGATTTACTTATGGCTAAATCTTCTCCCTTTATATTAATATAAAGATAAGGAATATATTTCAATTATCCTAATCTTTTGTTGAAAAAGTTTACAAAAAAATAGGGAGCCTATTATGACCCCCTATCTAATTCAATTAATTACTTTGTAAAAAATGACATAATAATTACTAATGCTACTAGTCCAATAAATCCACCATTTAAGAATGTATTTAATAGAGTAGTAATGTTAGCAATAACATCAAATCCTAGAACTGAAGTTCCAGTTAATACAAACCATAAAATTGCTAATGGGATAAGTCCTAAAAATACAGTTACTAAACTGCCAACAAATCCATTTACCATTTTAAATACTGAGTCCATATTGTTTCTCTTTATTTATTTTGTTTACGGCACTATTGCCAATGTTGATTAGAGAGCTCATTCACTAATTTAGAATTTAAAACCGAAGCCTATTCCTAGGTTAACAGTTTCACTTCCCGCGTTATAAACGAGTTTTGGGTCAACATAAACATTACTTCTTAATGTAAATTGTTTACCAAGACCTAATTCAATCTCATCAAAATTGAGACCAGTCATTCCAGCATGTACAAACATACCGTTCCAAAAATATTTAGCATAAAAATCTAATGCTAAATCAGCGTCCGCATCTTCTTGTGATACAGAACCGCCTATTACTAATGCATCCGTAAATGCAAATCCAATTGTTGGCGTTACCGCCCAATCAGTCCAAGCAACGTTCACGACATCGCTTGTTCCTACATACCAAGTTCCCTTGGTGTTTTGTGCTTGAGATGCAGTCATACCGCATATCAAAACTAAAATTAAAAATAATTTTTTCATAATAAAATTTCCTTTTTTTATTGAGGCACTATTGCCTTTTTTATTTACAGGAACTCTCTAATAATAGTACTTGCATCAACATACAAACACTAAGCAAATGTACACACTAATGCGTACATTATTCTAAATATTAATTAAATATATAAAAACTTTTTCGTAAAACCTAATATAACCTTATAATTGTTTTGGGATTGGAATCGCTCGGCGACCCCCCTTTGTGCGTAACTGTTCTAATTCTTCTGCTATTTCTTGTTCTGCTTTTATTTGTTGCATGAGGACACCTTTGTCCTCTAAAACTCCTTCAAGTGACTTATAGCTATCATAGGATGTATCGGAACCTGCTGCAGCACTTTTTGCTGTATTAAGTGCTCCTTCTAATCTTGTCATTATTTCCTTACGTAAGGCTGATCTAGCCATGGTTCCGAATCCTACAATATGTACTTCTGGATCAACAGGGTCAAACTGCTCTGAATCTAATAAACCACCATATTGGTATGTACGTTCAGCAAGAACGTCTTTAACCTCTTGTATAATTATTCCTTTTAGCTTATTTCTCAAATCTTGTTTTTTCATGTTTTAATTCCAGAATATTAATTTTGCAATTACTCCTATCATGGCTACCCATATGGACCATAATGCAGCATTTGCTTTTTTTCTAAAATCTGTATTACGATTAACTTTTGATATTGTCCCATTATCAGGATCTAACAATACCTTTTTAATCATCGTAATATCAGACTGCATTTTCAATTGACCATCTTTCAGAAATGTCATATCCTTTTTAACAAGTTTTATCTCGTTATGTAAATCTGAATTAGTCAATCGTGCCATTTATACTGTTCTTTTACTTTCAGCAACAGATGCTTTTCTATAATCTGTTACTAATTTTTTAAATTCACCGACTGCCTTTCTAGCTCTTGTTGCAGCTGCCTTATTGCCTTTTTCAGTAAATTTTGAATGGTTCTCATTAAACTCATTCCATTGTGTTTCCATCTTTGTAAATAATTCATTTGATGTCATAACGGTTTCTCCTTTGTTATAAATATGTAAGTTAGTATTATAAATTAGAAATTGTATCAGAAGTTTCTTTGGTCACTTTAAACTCTTTATTCAAAGCATGGTCTAATTGGTCATCATTAATAACTTCTAATGATTGAAAAATTAAATCTCCATCTAAATAAACTTCTCCAATTAGTGTGTCGTCATCGACAAAATATTCTATTTCGTCGCCATTATACACCTCTCCGGTTGATATGTTTTCTAATGTAATCATTTATAATAAATATGCATTACACCAAAATAAATAGGTTAAAAGCCGGATATTCTTAAGTTTATCCTCCTATTGCATAACATATTAACATCCATAAATAACATGATACACACATGGCTGCAAATACACCCAATGTTCCTAATGCTTCTAATGGATTACTCTTTACCTCTTTCCAGGCTTCACTAAATAAAAATTTTAATTCTTTCATATCTCTTAATTTTTAATCTTTTATATCTAATTACTTATATATAAAGATAAGGTAAATATCTCGTAATACCAAATCTTTTGGCAGTTTTTTTAAACTTTTTTACTGGTTGGCATTAACCATAAATCGGTATCATGACCAAATATTGCTTCTAATAAGAAAGGTATTTTTTGTATCAAGCCTAAACTCTTAACGGTATCAACTTGCATCATCTTTTGAACTTCTTCTCTTATTCTTTCAGAAGAAACAACTTCTTCTAATTTACCTACTAGTTCTGGTTGCATCATTGCATCCCATAATGGATCAGCTATTCTAAATCTTTTAGTAACACTAAATCTTAAAGCTCTTAATAATCTTAATGGATCATCCATCATTGTTGTCATTGGATCTAATGGAGTTCTTAAAGTCATTTGGTCTAATGCTTGCAATCCTCTCCATTCATCAATAATAGTACCATCTTCAGCTTTTGCTAAAGCATTAACGGTAAAATCTCTTCTCATTAAATCATCTGATAACGTACCTAATTCTAATATAGGTTTTCTTGTTCCAGGTATAACACCTACTTCTTTTCTAGCCATTACAAAATCAGCAACTGTACCTTCATGTTTATGTCCTTTAGGAAACATTGCACGAACGGTAAAACAATCTTTGGTTTTTAAGAATACTTTGAATCCTTGATCTTTTAGAAAGGTTAGCATTATATCCCAACCTTGATCAACGGTTTGATTTGTATCATCTAATACTACTGTGAAATCAATATCTTTAGTATGAACTCCCAGGATTTCATCTCTAACACATCCACCTACTTCAAATAATTTTAACATATCTTTATCTTTTTATCTTATATATAAAGATAAGAAATATATTTCAATTAGGCAAATTATTTATTAGCTTTTTTTGATTTATTTTCGTGGTATAGTCGAACGACTTTATCTCTGGCGTATCTCCAGCAATCACGGGTATCACGATATCGATGATGATCTTGATCTCTCATCTTTTTTAATTGAGCATCAAATTTTCTTTTTAATTTAAGTTCTTTGATTTCCTCATGAATGTCCCAATATATATCTTCGTATGACATAACTATTTATTTACATAGGCCTTGACCTGTTCAACGACCTTTTTATAATTTTCTTCAGCATCATTGTAATTAGGAAATGTTTCGGCTTTTAAAAGTTCATTATTCTTTTTGATAGTTACTAATTTATCAACACATTCAACGGTAATATTTTTATTTTTATAGATCATATCTTTATTTTTTAATTATACTATAATATAATGAAAATATTTCGTAATTCCTAATTATCTTTCCATTTCTAAACGTCTGGACATTATATTATTTATTGCTCGTGCAGCAATTCGTTTCTGTCTTGGATCTAGTTGTTGATATGCTTTATCTTTTTTCATAACTTTTTCTAATTCTTTATGGTTGCGGATCTTGGCATTTCTTTCTCCTGGATCAATATAGTTTTTTCCAAACATATAACTATTAAAAACTGCCATACCATCTGCTTTTAGGCCATCTGTAGTTTTACCTTCTTCTATTCTAGAAGCTTCTAACTCTAATTCTGCATCTTGATATAATCCACCTAATGCTTTATCCATTTGAAGTTCTAAGTCTTTTTTCTTTTTAGTTAATTTAAGAGCAATATCTCTATGTTTAGCTAATTTTTTTTCATCGCCTGATTCTTTTGCTGCTTTATACATAGGAAAGTTCTTTTTAAGTGCATCAATAGTCTTTACTAGATCTCTTTGCACCTTTTGGACTTTGCTAGGAGTCATTTTAGCTTCTTGTAAAGCTTTAAAAAACTCTTCTCTGATAATTTCTTTTAATCTCGATGTTTTCATAGTTTCTTGCTTTACCTTTTTTGGTAATCCTTTATGTTTTGTAGAAGCATATTTATCAACTTCCTTTTTACTCATATCATCTGCAACATCACCGGCTTCACCCTTTTTAGGTGTATCACCTTTTTGCATTGACTTTACTACACCAAAGAATTTTTGTTGTTGTTTACTCTTGGCTGGCATTAGTATCTACTTATATTACTTGCATTACCTTGTTTGAAAGCTACATGTATTCTTTTAATATCACCTGCTGTTTGTTTATATGCTTTATCATAATAATCACCGCCATATCCTTGATCCTTTTCTTTCTCGGCATCATTTGCATATTTAATATACTGAGCATATAATCTTAATGTTCTTGTCATTGAATTTGTAACAACTTCTAGTTCTACTTCATTACCATTAATGGTAGTCATCATTCTATCATACTTATCCATCTTTACTACTTCCATACCTGTCTTAACAGCTTCATTTGCCATTTTAACTATTTCACCAACCATTTTATCTACTTGGTCTCTTGAACCTACTCTTGCATTTAAAATATCTTTATATCTATCTAGGTTTGCACGCTTCCATGCTTTATGATCTGTAAATGTATCCTTACCTAATTTCAAATCAGCTCTTTTAGCTTTCATTGCACTAGTGCCTCCACGGAAGTTTTCAAAATCCATAGTAAGAAGACTATCAGCTGTATCTTTTAGCTTCTTAACCATTAACATACCTCTTGTTCCTTGTCCAACTGGAGAATCCATTCTTCTACTTTTCATTCCTACTTTATCACCACCCATGTATTGAATCTTACCATTTAATGTTACAGCTAATACTCCTGGATATAAAATACTAGACATATACCAATTTTGACCTGCATAAGGATTTCGTTTTTCTTGATCGATCATCCAAAATACTAATCCATTTTTGACTCTAGGGTCATTCATATTAGTTGATTTGGTTACACTTCCTTTTGGTAACTTGTCCCATGCTATATCATGTGTATTTGCAAACTTCGTAAAAAAGCTATTCCATTTATTATTACCCATACCTCTTGTATTAGCAAGTGTACGTAATAATGGATCTGCAAATGCTTCTGTGATATATTGTTCTCGTATGAGTTGAACTACTTCTTCTTTAATAATTTGTCTTATGTCTGATTTTTTCATATCTGTTCCCTGTATAGGTTTTCATTTTATAATAAATATGTAATAGATTAAGTTAACCGGTGATTAATTTAAATGAAAAAAAGCTGGTAAAAGATTAGGTTATATGAAATATATTTCTTATCTTTATATTATAAGAATTAGTAATATAAAAGATGATTATATGTATTGTATTAAGTGTAATAGTAAAATACCAAAAGGACGTATTAGGATTCTTCCGAATGTAAAAGAATGTGTAAAATGTTCTTCAGAAGATCTGAATATGGTTAGATCGGTCATAACCGGTAAGACTACTTATTCCGAATGGGAGGTTATTAAGAACAAAGAAACTAAAGAACAAATGAAACGATTAGAAGGCAAAGGTCGTAGAGGCTTTGGTTCTATGTTATATAGAGGTAGTAGACAAGAACCTTCGCATAAGATTCAAAAGACCGGCGGTAATATCAGATTATATGTTAAGACTTATACACATGATAAGTTGGAAAAGGTTATGGAAGATGCTATGATATGGATAGATATAGATCGTTC
>Ga0181411_1000081_pt1 | contig 29446 bp, 46 predicted proteins | sample 34SPOviralmetaG_FD_130114 | JGI IMG/M metagenome (GOLD analysis project Ga0181411, IMG submission 130114) | Marine viral communities from the oligotrophic San Pedro Time Series (SPOT) site, San Pedro Channel, CA, USA - 34 SPOT_SRF_2012-07-09 | ecosystem: Environmental > Aquatic > Marine > Strait...
GATTAAGTGAGTTTTGTCTATCTCGAACTGCGTTACCTAAAATATCTTGTGTAGCATTACTTGGGCTAGGTGGTAAAAACACACCTGAACCATTTGACCAATTTATCATTCCTAATTGTAAAATGCTAGATTGAGCAGGTTCATAAGATGCTCCATTGATAGTACCATTGTTACCTTCTCCTGAACTATCATAAGCAGTTGAACCACTACCCTCAGTCATTGCCCACCAACCTTTTAGATTAGACACAGACAAACTTGATACAAGTTGATTAGGACTAGCGTAATCGTTATCTACATCTGTAGCACTCCAAGCTGCGTTCCATATTTGAAAGTTTGAAAGTTGTCCATCAAATGCATTGGGAGCTGATGATGGACTAGCGTTATGTCTTGCACCAATTTTTACTGCTGTTGCACTACCTATACTAAGGGCAGTAATAGTTTTATCTACACCTAATTGAACACCATTTACATAACATTTTGCACTTGTACCATTTAATACGATAACACACCTATTCCAAACATTTGTGCTAATTGCTCCAAAACCATAATAAGTTCCAGAGGTATCATACACAGACAATTTGTTGCTATTAAATGTTATAATAAATCTGTTTGTATTAAAGTCAAGTATGTGCCTATCAGCCGAAATATTATCTGTATTCATCCAAAACGCAAAAGTAGCAGTTGTACCACTCATTGTAAATCCATCAATATCTACATAATCATTACTTCCATCAAAATCAAGGCAATTACCTGTTAGCAATTTAGCGTTGTTGTTGTTGGTAGTTTCGTCACGAGAGAATTGACCATTAGCATTTAATATACTAGAACTAAATGGTAAGAACATCTTTAGACCATTTGTGATTATGCCTAACAGATTTTGAAATACCCCAATTGTGTTTTGTATTATATTAACTAGCATAAGACCTTATTTAGAATAAAGCCACAATGTCTGTTGCAGTTGTGCTTTCAGATTTTACATGAGTTACTTGTATAGGTAAAAATGTCCCATTTGCTATGTTCTTTAATAAGACTGTTGAACCTCCTAAAGTAATGACATTAAGATTACCCCCTGTTCCTACAAATAATGCTGCAGGACTATTGGCAGATGCACCTACTATTGAAGTTCCATCGCTTGGTGTAACTGCTAAAGCAGTTGTTGCTTGTCTTACTATTGTATTCTGTGGCATAATATTGTTTTTTAAGTATATTATTAAATAGTAAATATCCTATTCTGTTTTACAATAAGGCAAAAAAAAACCCCCACCAATCGGTAGGGGTTTATTTTATATAGTATTATTATACAGGAACTATTGTAAGGTTTGATGAAATAGCATCAAATATTGTTGTAGTTCCTGGTTCAACAAAAAGAGCAGACCTTTTCTCTCTTGATGTTATCGTTAATGTATAACCACTCATATCTCCAAGTGCTTTACCCAAAGCAACAGTTCCACCTGTAACAGTAGCACCATTATAAGCACCTACTAAATAACATTGACCAAACCCTGTACCTTCACTTACATTGTTATCCTCTGTGAATAACTGAAAACGACCTGCAGTAAGTAAACGTAAAGCCTTTAATGCTGCTTTGTCTAAGTTTGGTAACATTAGTGTAGTTACTTGCTCATAAAATACTGTACCATTGTCTTCTGATACTGTTATGGTTTCAGTATATTCTGAACTCTGTGGATTCAAGGCATATTTGAAAACATTTGTAGTTCCTCCAACAACAGTCAACTGACCATCGCTATCTACAGTATAAGCTCCTAATGTGTCATGGTTAGCAAAATACACGTTGCGTAATCCACCAACTGCCTCTCGACACTCTAAACCTCTACCATTTGTTAATAAACAAGCCATACTTTAAACGATTTATGAGTATAAGACCATGTCTGCACCTGTAGAGTAACCTACACCTGCATTGAATCTCATTACTAAATTAACATTATCTGAACCATCAACCAAAGTTTGGTCAAGCAATTTAACTTCAGTCATATCTCCTTCCAAATCTGTTGCAAAGAACATATTTGATTTACGACCTGCTACCATTTTGTTAGCACCCATACCTGGAGCCCATTTGATTGGAATACCTTCAAAGTTCGACTCAGTTACACCTGCATGGTATTGGTTTAAGTAACCAAGAGCTGCCTGTGCTGAAACATAAAATTTAAATGCTGCCGTTCCCACATATATAGCTAGGTCATCTTGACCATATACTGCATTAGGAATTGCATCCCTTACTGCACCAATCTGTGCAATTATGTTAGCAGCACTTAAAGTTGTAGCAGTTACATCTACAACAGTTGCATCAGCAGCAAGCAATGCTTGAAATCCATCAAACTGTCCACTATTTCCTGCTGCACCACTCCAAATTGAAGATTCAACTTGTTGTCCTACTAAAGAACCTGCATAAGAAATAAGGTAAGTAGCAAAATCTGTTTGAAGAGTTCCATCAAGACCTGCTCTCATATTTGCACCTGCCCAAGTTTTTAACCAATCGTTTTTACACAATGCTTTGTTTACTTGTAATCTCTTTGGAGCAAGAGCCTTTTCTACATAAGTGATGTCTCCTGCCGTTGTGAAATCACAAGTTGCATCTGCAACTGCTGCTGCTGCCAAATTAAAATTGTTTAGGTTAACTTTGTATGCTACATTTGGTAGCACAGTCAAGTTACCTTTTGCCAATGTTTCTCCACTTAGTAGAGATGCTGACATAAAACCTGCTGCTGCTTTTCCAGAATACAGTTCTGTTATACTATCTGCCATTTTTTAAATATTTTGATTTTTATTAATTAAATAAGTTACTCTTTCTTGTGGACTTAGTTTAGAAAATTCAATCATTGATTTATTTTCTACAACTTTTCCTTCAGGATTAGGTTTAATTTCCTCTCCCACTTTTTCAAACTCTTCTACTTTAGCTTTGTTTACCTCTGCCTCAGTTTTAAAACTTTTTACTTCTTCTTTAAGACTTGCAAACTCTTGAACTAAATTTTCAAGAACTCCAATTGCTTGTACTAAAGCATCTTTTGTATCTGTGTTAGGTTCACTAAGTTCTTCTGTTTTAGAATCCTCAACAACTTCCTCTTCTTCTACTGCTCCGATTTGTGCAATGATGCCTTCCTCTTCTACAACTAGCAATGTACCATCTGCAAAAGCATACTCGCCTATTGGCATAGCTTGTCTTTCATCATCAACAACAATAAAAACTTCAGAACCTACCTCAAATTGGTCAGCACTTATTATAGTACCATCCTCAAGAGTAGCCTCTTCAAATTTCATGTGTTCTTTTGCTTCAGATAATTCTGCAGGAGTTGGGTCATTTTCGTTAACTACCTCAACCATCCCTAAAATTTCTTTAATTTTGTCTAATGCTTCCATAATTTAGGTTTGTTTCTATTTTATTAAATAGTATTAGTTTTTCTTTGTTTTATTTTCACTATCCTTAATGATTTGTCTTAACTTTTCTAAGACATCTTCCTTCTCCATTTTTATACCTTTAGAATCTTTTGTGTCAAAGTAACCTTCAATAGAAAAACCCTTTACCTCACCTTCTTTTATGTAATTACTCCATACATCTTCATTTTCAATCTTCATACAGGCAACCCAAGTACCTACCGGATAGTTAAATCCTTGTAATGCTGACTTGTCAATCTTTGAATCTTCTACAATCCAAGTTTCTATAGTTGTGATTCCATTAACTGCTCTCTCATGACCTAAAGTTGCAGATTGATGCTTTGAGTTTATCATGTAAAGTTCCTCTACTCTACGAATAGTATCTTTACTAAAATAGCAATTAAACTGATTTCCATCTGCATCCATTCTTAGTATTGGCATATCAGGTATCATGACTGCACCCATCACAATTCTTTTCTCATCATTTAAAGTTGCAAACTTTTGTGGTTTCCCTGTCTTAGAGAAATACATAAAGTTCTCTTCTATTGCAGGGTCTTCTACTAAACTAATAGCAAACACTCCAACATCAGCATCTTGTTCATTTAATACAAACTCAACTAACTTCATAGCATCGTATTTTTTCTTTTTCTTTTTCTTTTTCTTTTTATTGTCGTCTTTCTTTTTCATTACAATCTAGTTTGGTTATTAATATATTGTTGTGCCTCCTGTGAATCTGTAACCTCTTGTGAGATAACGTATGCTTGAACAGGCTCGTTTGCATTACTTTGATTTATTAAATCGTTTATATTTGCGTTTACAGGTACTGCTTGACCTATTGAGCCACCTATTGAAACACCTGTAGGAATTGCTTGTGTGCCACCACCTGTACCCGGAACATCCGTTGACATTATAGTTCTTACATTTGCTAAACCTGCTGCTATAACTGCTGCACCTGTGATAAAACCTGCAACACCTCCTTGTGCAAATGCTTTATTAGCACCTACATAAGTGTCAATGATTGCTGATGCTATTGCCAATTCTTTGTTATCTCCTGCAAGACTTGATAACGCACCTGCTAATTGTGCTCCTGCTTGTAGTTGGTCAAGCGTATTAGCTTTTCGTAATGCAGTTTCTTCTTCTAATTGTGTTTTTTCTAAGGCTGTAAGTTTAGCCATTTGTTGTTTTGTATCAATAAATATTAACTCATTACTTTTAAGCCTAGATTTTAACCTTAAATCATCTGCCGATACAGCATTTAAAACTATAGCCTCTTGCAAACCTTCTTCTTGTCTTAATCTTATTTCGTTTTGAATTTGTCTTTCAACCTTTTGTTTTTCTTGTAGTTGAGCATCTAAAGATTGTAATTGTCCAATCAACGCCTTTCTTCTGTCGGCTGCCTCTGCTCTAATATTTATTAGTGCTATCTCTTTTTCAGCTATAAGGTCTAAATCTTCCCTCATGCTATTACCAAGTCCCTTTTGTTCTTGTGCAATTCTTAAATTTTCTTCAGCAAGTTTTTCCTCTTCTTGTGCTTGTTTTTCAATTAATGCCATTGCTTCTTTTAGCTTTGTAACTCTAGTTTCTAAAGATGCATTTTGGTCTGCTGCTAATGCTTCAGCCTCTCTTATAATAACATTGTTTTTTGCTTTTTGTACTGAAAACTCTCGTTCCATGTCAATCAAAGCATTTAATTGTTTCTTTAATTCTGCTGCTGCTTTAGCTTCTCTTATAATCTCATCACCTAAATCTGTAAATGTGTTTTCTAAACCTTCAACTGCACCTTTGAAATCTCCACTAAAAAACTTTATAATACTTCCACCAAAGTTTGAAATTCTATCTACTATAACATCAAAAGCAGCACCAAGACCTGCCATCACTTCTGAAAGCATATCAGCACCTTTTTGTGTCTTAGTAAAAAAAGTAACTAATGAACCTAAAGCAATTACAAGCAAACCAATACCTGTTGCTGCAATAGCACCCTTTAATGTTTTAAAAGTATTTATAACAGTCTTAACACCACCTTTTAAAGTATTAAATGCATCCTTTACTTTTGTTGTTGCTTTCGAGAATAAAGTCTGCTCATCTGTTGCTTCCTTTATTTCTTCCTTTACATCTTTTACATCCTCAACTACTTCAGACGTGTCTGCCGTTAACTTTATTTTGTACTCTTCTGCCATATCTCTTTCTTAAATTGTTGCCAAACTTCAGATATTGTTTCAGGATATTTGTATGCCCCAAACAATACTTTGTTGTGTTCTGTTTCTTTTATATTTTTAGATGTCACTAATCTTATTACTTCGCTTATCATTTTATAACGGATTATTTAAGTTGACGTATCAAATTCGATAACAAATGAAACAGTTGTTCCACCTCTACCACTACTATCTGTTCTTTTAATTGCTAAAGTTTCATTTTTACTAAACGTCCAATCTGATGGGCAATCAGCAGTAAACACTCTTCCAGCACTTCCTGATACGTTAACACCATTAGTAACAGTTAAATCAGAACCTCTTTGGTCACCTACTAAATCGTCATCATCACCATCAATGTACAATTCAAATTTACTTGTTCCATTATAAATTAAATTTTGATGATGACTTGTTATTTTTTTAATAGTACCATCAAAAGGACAAGGTAATATTAAATGAAAAGATGAGGTAGTTAATACTGTGTTTTCATTTAAAGTAGCACCACTCATTGTAATATAAAAACCTGACGTACTTACACTATGATAAGCAATGGTAAAGATTTGTGTTATAATACTACTACTGCTACCACCACTAGATTGTTCTGCCCAAGTTAACCCACCTGTGTTTCCTGACTGTGCAGTTAATACATACCCATTAACAGGAGCATTAGATACTTTTAGATTAGCTTCATCAACTACATTATCTGCTATAACTGTTGCTCTGTTTGTTGAGGTAACTTCTCCTGTTAAATTACCTATACTAGCAGTTGTAGATGATTGTAGATTTGCTACTTGAGTTGTAGATGATACTACTAGAGGGGCAGTTCCTGTAGCTACATCAGAAGTAAAACTTTTAGCTCTAAAATCAAAATTTCCTATATCTAAATTATCACTTGCTATAAGTGTATTTAGACCTGTGTCATTAAATTCTAAATAAACAGAACTACCTTCTTTAATTTGTAAGGTGTTTCCATCAAGATTTAAAATTCTATCACCATTTAAAGTTAAATCAGTATTACCTATATTAGTGTTTGTACCACCAGTAGCATCTTCCCAAGCAACCCCACTTCCTGTTGATGTTAATACTTGCCCATCTGTACCTTGTGTACCTGTTATAGTTATATTATTTGCATTTAATGTGCCATCTATTTGTAAGTTACCTGTAGAATCTATAGAACCAACTTCAGTAGTGTTATTAATAAATTTTAATGACCTACTTGAAGCACCTGCTGATGCAATATTTAATTCTAAATCATTTACAGATTGTAATTTTGTATTACCTGATACTGAAGCATCTAATATATTTGAACCTGCTGAATCTTGTATCTTATTACCAATAGCTTTTATTACGCCTGTGTCAGTAACTCCAAAAACAATATTACCACTATAATCTCTTATTGAAAAAGCTTTTGAACCTGCACTAGCATTTCCTAGATTAAGATAAACATCTACACCTGTATTAGTTGCAATAGCCATATTTTGACTAACAGTATAGATTTGATGTAATGTAGTTCCCCCTGAAATACTTTGTAAAATTGGAGCATTTACAGCAGGGACTGTAAGTCTATTATTACCCTCATCATATACAAAATCTGCTTCACCTTTAAAAGTACCATTATCATTATATTGTACAGAAGTATTAGGGGATGATGGAGTACCTCCTCCACCTGTGTTTGCAATCCAATTAGTCTGATTTGTAGCACTATTCCATGCAAGTATTTCTCCATTAGATGCATCTTTTCCTAATCTTCTGATTGTTCCTTCAAGATATATGTTTGTTGAATCGTTAACAGTTACATCAGATGCAGTTTCTCCTACAACTACTTTACCTCCTGTTGTGTTTATGTTTGCAGTTGCATCCCAACTTATAGGGGGATTGCTTGGCTCGTCAGGTGTTGATGGTATATTCCAATAGCATAAGTTGTTATCAAACGTCAGATTGTTTGCCTCACAACAAGTTTGTGTAGGATTGACAGTTGCACCTGCAGAATTTTGCCAAACAGTAGTTCCATTTATATTTGATGAAACCCAAGTTAAGTCACAACCTAATACACTTGTAGTGTTGTCATTTAAATTGCTTTCTATAATTTTAATCAATTCAACTTTTGTTGATGCATTTTTACCTAAAGCATAGGATGATATTTTATTAATTCTATAGTAAGAATTTTCTACAAATATTTTATCATTGTATTTAAATTGAGCAATATCTTCAGGAGTTAAATAAAAGTTTGCAATTAATATCCTAGAATCTTCGCTATAAATATTGTTTAAGTATTTTCTCCAACATTTAGAGTATGTATCAGTAGTAGTTTGTGATTCTACATAATATTGAGCATTCAATGCCCACCTACTTTTAAATCTAATATCTTCATCAGTTGACTCTACCATTGAGCCACTCATTGAATAATGGTTGCAGTATGGGTATGTTGTTTCTGTTGTATATGAACCTGTAGCTTGACTCCATAGTCTATATGGTTGACAAGTTTTTAAACCTGAATAAAAAAACAATTTAGACTTTAAGGTAGTATAGGTAGGATTGCCATTATTCCACTTATACAAATTACCAATAAGCATATCATGTGATTGTACCCTAGTAGAAACCCATGAGGAAAATATTGTATTTATTTGTAAATCCCCAACACCGAAATCACCTTGCAAATCTGCTTCAAAACTATTGTATATGTTTCTGTATTGACTTGTCCAATATTCGTTTGACCTATCCATGTCCTCTAAGTCAGACATATTTATTTTAGCTTTCCTAAACTCATTTGTAGGTTTAAGAACTCTATCTTTATTCATGTCAATCTTATCACTCCAATCTTTAGATGTCCCTGTATCAAAATAATCTTGAGCAGGTTCTATGTTTAGTTGATTTGGAGTTGACTTGTCTAATTCTATTATAAGATTATATCTTGAGCAAATTGCAGATATGAAATCAACTTGCTTTTCAGTTGGCATCACATTATTGTTAGCAGATAAATCTATAGTAGAGCCTTCTGCACTTACAGGTGCTTGAAACAATTCTACATTAGTTTGGTCTTTATATATTGTCAAAGATTGACTTGCAGAACTTAAAAATATTTCAAAATATACTTCGTCATTTCCTGATAATGGAATTAAGGGAGAAACCACCTCTGTGCTTTGGTCACCTGTAGCGATGTTAAAAAAATTATTATCTGTACCATTCCACACATTTGTAAACTCAACACTATAACTAGCATCATTTAATTTTTTTATAAAAATCTTTGCAACTGTTGTTGTTGTTGTTGTAAAAGCATAACCCATTGTTATTTTGAATGAGTAAAAGCCTGTTAATGGTACATTATAGTGTGGTGTAGCATTTGCAGTATCCCAATTTCCACCTAAGTCAAATAAATCTCCTGTAGGATTTGTAGATGTATCATCATCTAGGTCTAAAATCTCTGTTGATGTTTGAACTTGATTAGATGCTAGACCTACTCTAAATGAATCTTGAAATGTAGAGGCAACAGTTTGAAATTCATTTGCAATTGTCATGTATTGTTTAGCAAAAAAATTAGTTGCAAAAAAAGTAGAATTAATTGTGTAACCAATAGATGCAAGAACTTTTTCAAATAACACTTTAACATTAATTGTAGGTTTTAATCTAGCAGGTAAAATTGCACTATCCGTTGATGGACTATTAATGCTATCATTTGTAAATCCATAACCATAATCTACTATAGGATATAGTATTTCAGCTCCTGTTTGACTAGCAGAAGTTGTATAAGTTGTGTTACCACTCCAAGAATCTTTTACATTATCTTTTGTTAAAACATGACTAAACTCACTTAGGTCTAATTCATTTAGTTTTTTCTCATCCAAAGATGTAGCAATGTTTGATATTACACCAAAGACTAAAGCCTCGTAAAACTGTGTTGTATTATTTACATTAAGAAGTTGTAAGTATCCACTAAAAACAATATTACTATCTACATAAATATCTGCCTCACATTTTATTGATGAATCAAATGTTCCATCTACAGAAACTACATTGTAAAAGTGACTGAAAAAGTCATTGTTTGTTTTTGTAAAAGGCAATGTAAATGCTTGAGTAAAATCAGACTTCTGTGACTTTAAATCTTGTATCTCCTTTGCTGAGTAGTTACCTTTAATAGATACATCACTTACATCAAGATAATGCAATGCTGATGTTCCCTGTGTTTTTACAACTAACTGAACCATTTATATCATTTGTTTAAGTTTGTGAGCATACTCAAAAGTAAATGAGTATTGAATCAACTTGTCCTTTATTGTTGTCTTATATTGTAATTCGTTATCTATTAAAATTAAAGGAACAGGCTCTTGCAATACGTTGTCATCTCCAACATCTACAGGAGCAATCAATTGTATATCGTTTGACTGCATCATTCCTTTAAAATAATCATTGTAAGCCTCATCTAAATAGCCTGTGTTGACTGTTATGCGTTTAACACCATTAACAGATTGTACCTTCCCTCTTTCAAAACTATCTATTGAGAATGTAGCTGCACTCCATGAACCAGGATTCTTTTCATACTCTATTGACCTACTCATTGATACAACCTCTGTAGAGTTGTTATTAAAATAGTGATAATCCCATGTTCCAAACTTGTTTTTCCAAGCTATGGATTGAGATGGATACTTTGAGCATTGTGAAATTTTAAACAATAATGGTTTAACATATGTAAGACTTGGAGATGTCATTGTATAATATTTACCACTTCCTGAACCTGTGGCTGACACAATAAAGTTTGTTAATTGATTATTGTTAGGCGCACCCATAGCAACCCAATTTGTAGTTCCTACTGTATTTATAATTATTCTATCACCAATTTTAGCTTGTGCAGCAGGTTTTTCAGAAGTAACTGCTGAAGTTCTTACCTCGCTACCAATTTCAATAGTATAATAAATATCAGTTGTTTGCATTTGATACCCACCTAAATCAACGTATTTTAATTTTGCAACATTTTCATAACCTGCTGCTGCAAATAATAACATTTTTGTTTCTGTTCCTGTTGAAGATGCAGGTGTGTTTCCTCCGTATGTCGAAGTGTTTGGAAGATATATTTGACCTGTGTAATTGCTTAAAGTTGCATCAGGGACGTCACTATAGAATTTATAATTTATTGCTATAGGACTTGTACTAAAGTAAGTGCTTGATTCATTTAACCAAGAAATAGTTCTGTAATCTCCAACACCTGTTAAGTGAGCAATCATTCCATTTGTGTCATTTGGTTGTGTTGTGGTATATGGAATCTTACTTAAAAACTTTTGAAATGGTGCATCTGTATTTGGAGCATATAAATCTGCATCAAAATTCATTTGGTCTTCCCATTCATTAGAATAATTAATTATTGGTAATAATATACTTATATTTTGTGCAACTTTACTTATTGTGCCTGTAGCAGTTGTAGAATACTCTTCATAAAATTGTAACCCTATTAATTTTAAAGTACCTGTGTTTTTACTTATAGCAAAATCTACATTAGAGCCTGTTGATGGGTTAGGAATGTTTCTTGGCATTAAGTGTATAGAATTATAAGATACTGCACCTGTAACTGTATTAGCTATCTTGTTTGATACCTCTATGTAATTCTTAACTATCCTTTCAATATTAAAGTGTGCAGCTCCTGCATTGTTTTTTGGTTGCTTTAATGTTGCAACTATACTTCCATCTATAACAACCTCAACGACATATCTAAAGTTGAATGTTGATGATGTGTCGCTAGTTGTGGTTATTATCCAATAGTTACTTCTAGTGCTAGTTGTTGCCATTTTGTATTTCGTCTAATGTAAATTTCATGAACTTATCAAAGTCAAGCATATATGCCCTTTTGATATCTTTAGGTAGTTTCTTGTATGTTTGTTTAAATGCTTTTGAGAAAAAACTGTTTCCCTCATAACCAAATCTGTTAATTTTTCTAGCAACTAAAAATGCTATTGACCTTTGTTGTTGTGTCTTATTTTTCCATGCCTCGTATTGTCCTCTACTATTTCTTGGTCTTAATCTCTTTCTTTTAACCCACTCAAGTATGTTTTTGTAAACTACTCCACCTTGTGATGTGTTCGATTTACCTCTACCCTTTTCTATTTGCTCACCATAGTTTTCGTAATTAAACTTTAAAGAAAAAGCATTGAGAGTAACTGCCACATCATAGTCAAGAGATTTCAAAAGTTTACCTGTGTCAACTCCTCTTTTGCTTATGATTAAATTTGCACCTGCTACCTCAATAGTTCTTTGTCCAAATTTCTTTAATGCTTTCTCAAGATTTTCTCCTTTAAATTCCATTACCTAGTCATTGGAGAATCACAAGCAGAGTTATGTGCTTGTACAGTTATATTAAATGTGCCTTTCCAACCACTAAGTAAGTTTTCAAACCTATCTGTAAATGGTTCACAAGACAATGATTCAGGCATTGTTATGCTTTGATTAACTGCTGATGTACTTGAAAAACTACCTGTTCTAAACTCTCTATATATATCAGCTAAGATTAGAAATGTTCTGTTCAATGTAAGCTCATTATCCTCTCCGTCAGCATTAACTAAATCCATAACAAGCAAATCAAAGGTAAATGTGAAAGTTGTTTTGTTGATTGATGCACCTGTTTCAATTAAATGAACTTTTGTAAATACATCTTGTGTTTCTAAATCTGCTTCAAAGATATCACCTGTTGTAAATGTTCTTACTTGTTGGTGTTGTTCACAAATCTTTTTAAATGTGTTTACTATGTCGATGTAGCTTTTCATTTTGCTTTTTTGTTTACTCTATTTCTATCTTTGATATATGCAATGTATGTCAATGTTTCATTTATGTTTAGTTTAGTAACTGCACCCATTTTTAAGATGTCATCATTGCAAAGCATCATGAGTACAGAATACCATCCCCACCTTTGACCGAACTTAGCACTTCCTTCACTTTCTGCTCCTCCTGCAAAGACTCCATTGTGCCTCTCAAATAATCCTTCCCTAAACGATAAAAAAAAACCAAGCAACTTTGAGCAACTGATGCTGGCATTTTCTCTTTAAATAGCTTTGCTCTATATTCTATCTTAGCATCATACTCCTTAATCAAATACTTTCCCTCGCCTTCTGTTGTAACTTCTCTGTAAAGGATAGCCATAACTTGGTGTAGATTCTTATCCATCTCTTTGCATAACATATCAATGTCCATGAACTCACCTGTTGAGATGTTTTGAATGTCAGGATTAAATCCGTATTTCACTCCATCTAAGACCATCAATTTAATTAAGGATGTTTGTGTGTTAGTCATTGCACATAGCTTCTGATACATCACCAAAAGGTCTGTCACCTTAATCCTATCTATATTATCATCATTGACATTATCGACTAGCAACTTAATAACCTTCTTTGCCTTATCAATCTCTTCAATCTCTAGCTTCTCAATATCTGCTAGCTGCATCATCTGTCCAAGATTAATTTCGTTCAAGTCTTGTGGAATTATTACCTTCATACTATTAAATAGGTTTAAGTTGTTATTGTATAAAAATAAAAAAACCCCTGCCGTTAAGCAAGGGTTGAACTAGGTTAAAGGAGCATTATGCTCCTTGTTTACATTGTTCGATTCTTTTTTTAACATTCATCAAAGTTTTAAATCTTTCGGTGTTGCAACCACTCATGGTAATGTTGCTTATTTGCATTTCAATTGCAAAACCTAATGCTTTCAATTCTTCTTTTGTTAATGTAATTCCTTTAGTGTAAGTTGTCATAATGTGTGTTTTTAGTTGTTTTGTTTGTTTGTTGAGACAAATATAAAACTTTTTTTCACAATACCAAATACAATATGAAAATATTTTACTTTATATCTAATATTTTTTTTAATTGTTTTACAACAACCATTTGATTGTGATAGGCAAATGATGCTCGTTCTATCTCTTCATCACTTATCATTGTGCCATTAGCTGCTCTGTTAAAAGATTCCCATCTTTCTTCTAGGTCTGCTATATATACCTTAATCTCGTTAATATTTTTTTCGTTTCTTACTGCTGACATATCTATGCTTTTAAAAATATAAGAGGGACGCAAACGACCATGTTTTAAAATCCCCCTTATATTACCCTCGATGTAGCACTCAAGCAGCTTACTCTCTTATAATAAATCTTTTGACTCTCACATCTATAAGACTTAAAAGACAAATATAATACTTTTTATTTAATTGCGTACCTTCCAATGTTAGGTCTTGACTTTGTCATAATAACTGCATACCTAATTGCATCAATACCATGATTGTAATTGTCAACAGGTTTGTTTATTAAGTAACCATTCTTATCCTCTTGCCACTTATAACTGTTAAACTCGTTTATTAAATTACTGCTCTTGCTTGTCACCTGTAGATTGTACCTCTTCAATAAATCTATTCCTATGTTTATGCTATCTTTTCCTTTAGATGCAGGTTTAATATTGAATCCTAATCTATATATTTCCTCGATTGATTTAGGCTCTGCAGAATCTCCATAAATAGGTCTTCTTCTATCAACTCCGAAATTGTGTAAAGACTTAGCAATGTCCTGGTTAGTAAGTCCTCGTTCATATATTAATTCGTTAAATATTAATGCTCCTTCATGTTCATATACTTCTATCAATGCAGTGGGGTCATTTGTATAGCCAAAATCTAAACCAATTGCGACTTCTTTAGCATCTGTTGGTATTGTTCCAATGACCTGCACCTTATTAAATATAATTGATTTGCTAAAACCTCTCTCGCCTAATCCGTAAATTTTCCAATACTCTTCATCGGTATCTTTCAACCTTTCAATCTCATTTGCTAACTCGTCAGCTAAAAATGGATTATCAAGGTATGTTGATTTAATAAACGTACAGTCTTCTCTGCCTATAACCTTATCATAAATCCAATGATGTGTGTCTGAGGGATTGTAATCAATGTAAACCTTTTCCTCTGTTCTTATAATTAATTGAAAAAAATCCTCCCAAGTGAGTTCATTTGCTTCATTACAGAACAAGTAGTTTCTTTTTGTTCCCCTTTTCTTTTGTGGTTGGTCTAGTGATATAAACTCAAAGGAGTTACCATTGAGCATATAGGTGTGGTCAGATTTGTTGTGGTCTGCTTCGTTATATAAATTTAGGTTGTTGAGTATCTCAAAAAAATCCTTCATCACAGATAGCTTCAAACTAGGTAGAGATTTTCTAACTATGCTAAATCGTTTACCTGATGACTCAAATGCTTTAACGATAAGTAGCTGACAAAGTGAGTAGGTTTTCCCTGACCGAGTACCACCTTGATTTACTACTATCTTTGTAGAGGCATTGTAATTCCTCTCAAAAACATTACTCGTCCTTATCTTTAGACTTGACAATCTCTATCTCTATTTTATTAATTTTTTCGCCTTGTGTTGTTACATCAATTAATTGCCTTTCATTTAAACCTAACTGTGTTTTTGCTGCATGAATAACAACGCTAGGCACTTTATCTTTAATGCACTCGTAATACTTAGACCTTATAAAATCATGTTCTATAGATTCAACCTCTTTCACTTGCTTTGCAAACTCCTCATCTTCTTTTAGCCATCTATAAAATGTAGTTCTACCTACATCAGCAGATTTCAATGCAGTTGTAACAATTCCTAATGAACTGCTTAATGATTTTAGCATTCTCTTTTTAGCTTCTTGTGTTCCGATTTGTTCCATATCGTTTCATATAAACATTGTGTATTTCTTTTAATTGTTTCTTGTGTTTTGTTTTATCTCCATATTTAATATGACAGGGTCTACAGACTGCTTGCAGGTTCTCAATGTAATCTTTTGTCTTGCTTCCTCCCATACCTCGAGCATCTATGTGATGTATATCATCAGCAGGAGAAAAGCAAACCTCACATTGAATGTAATCGCTTACATCAAAGCCAAAGTATTCCAAGTATATTTTTAAATGTTTCGTCATTTTTTTGTATATTAGTCTTATATATGCGATGAAAGTGTTATTGGTTACACGCTAAGCTTCCAGCTTAGAATTGGAGTTCAAATCTACCTCATCGCTCAAAGCCCTTCTCTCTTGGAGGGTTTTTTTTGGGTATGGTTTTTTTAAAATTTCACAATCTTTTTTTATTTTTTTTGTTATTGGATAAATATATCTATACTTACTACTACCTTGTCTTATAATTGTTCCTTTAGGTAATTTATCTTTAGCCCTACTACCATTTATTGAACCAACTGTTCTCGGGTGCATCCACCTACCTTTTATGTAGTATTCTTTATCTCCTTTAAATTCTCCAGTATAAATCCAATTTGTAGCTTGATAAATAATACCTAAATGTTTTTGACCATTATCAGCAAAAGAAATAATTGCCTTAATTAATGGTAAATCTTTTTTAATTAATTTTAAACTTAATGATAAAACTTTACTTGTAATTTCTTGTTTACCATTTAAAGCCATTCTAACTAATTCAACATACTGACCTTGATTTAATTTTAATTGTTTACCTAAATTATTAGATGCACCACTTCCGTATAGAATTACTCCACACCATTCATTTTTATCATTAAATACTGAATAACCAAATACATTAACCGGTACACTTTTAGCATAATGAAAGTTTAAACAAGCATATTTTATTGCTTTATATGATGCTTTTTTTAATATCATAATTCGCCTGCACTTACACTAAAGAATGCACCTTTATACTTCCTATCAATTAATTCTTGTATATCTATTTCTGCTTTCTGTAATTCATCAACATTATTAAAAGTTATTTTAATTGTTGCAGGTTTGTTTTTTTCATCATCTGTCAAATCGTCAAAACTAGGTTCCTCTTCATCATAAACTTGGCCAAACTCATAAGGTTGGAATCCCCAATCTTTTAGAGAATCCATATTAAAATAGTTAGCCAACATATCAAAATCAAACTCCCCTGTATTTTTATTTAGCCTAACATTTAACTCCATCTCAGCAGCTTCATCAAGCTCGACCTCAACAGTTGGTATTGTATCGTTTCCTAAATCAAACCAAACTTTACATCTTTGATGTCCTCCTACAATTATATCCTTTCGCATAGGGTTAGAATTAATTACAACAGGCTCAACACAACCAAATGTCTTCAACGACTTTTTAAGCTGCTTGTATTGCTTATCTGTTAATTGTCTTGGGTTGTACTCAGCAGGATTCAACTCTGAGATTTTTCTTTGCTTAATCTTTATAGGCTTCATATACTTCTTTTAAATCGTTTACTGTTTGCTTTACACAACTTGCACAACCTGACACCTTTTTATTCATTCCAAAGATGTCGTTGTATATGTTAGTCAAGTTCATGTTTTGCTCATGCGTTACTCTATCACCCTCAATACCTTCAAACACTCTTTTAAGTATTGACAATTGGTCTTTAGTAATATCTGTTTCTCTTCCCCATTTATCTATTGGGCATTTGGTAAAAGCTATTCTTGCTTTAATCTGCATAAAGCAACCACACTTTTTACATTGATTTATTGACTTGCGAAAATGTTTGCACTTATTACAGATTGCAAGTCTATCGTTCAAATTCTTTGTAGTTGCTCTCAACTTCATCTCTAAGGTATTTTTTTACATTCTTTAGTGTTGTGTATATTGATGTAGTAGATATGCCTGTATCTTTTGCTAATCTTCGTATGCTCTTTCCTGAAGAAAAATAAATCTCAAATAAAAGTTTATCATACTCATGCAAATCGTTCATTTTATTTTTGACAAACTGCAACTTGTTCTCAAACTCTAAATGCTCATCTATCTCATCCAAATATTTAAAGTTGTTTATAATATAATTTTCTGTTCTTAGCTTTGTGTAGTATTTTGTTTTAAATGCTGAGTTTGTTCTAACATATTGATTCATCAAAACTCTTGCAGACCAAAAGACAAGATGACCATTTTCTATAATCTTCTTAATCTTATCTTTGTCGTATTCTAGTATTATAACATAAAGGTCTTGTACTAAATCTTTAGCATCAGCCTTATTTCCTTTTGTTATTTTTTCGGCTAGATTTAACAACTTTGGGTAAAAACTCTCCAAGTTTTGATTTAATAGCATTGTATCTGTATTGAAACACTTCTTTTGTAATTGTTATGTTGTGCAATTTTTTTAATGTATTTTTAATTTTAGTTTCAGAATGATTAGCCTTTAAGCCTTTAAATATTTCTTGATTTATAATTCCTCTCATAATATATACTTTAAATAAAAAAAGGGGATGTAGGAACAACCCAACATCCCCAAACAAAACAACTAACAATCATTATAGGAGTTACAAAGATAGTTTATTTTATTAAATATTTTTACTTTGTTGATATCTCCTCTATTTTAATTAATTTTTCTATATAAACACAAGCATCCATTAACTCTTCTTGTGTATGCTTTAACCATTGTAATCTAGTTAAGTCATCTCTCTCCATTGTAACACCATACTTCTTTTTACCAACTTCAGACCTTTTTAGTATTTTCCAACAGACTTTCTCTTCTATACTATTCATAAATAGAAATTTTATTTATTTGTTTATAACAGAGATATAAACACCTGCTTTGTTTTTGTTATATTCATACTCTATAAATACAGGTATCATTTCTTCTGCATTGTCATCATCTAGCCATCCGTACTTCACCATTTGGTCTTGTATAGTTTGTGCAGGATTTATGTAATCAAATTTGTGTCTGCTTTTTCTGACAAACTTAAATGCAATCTTATAAGGTTTTTTGTTTTGTGAATCTAACCCTTTAAGCATTTGTTTAAAATCTTTTTTATACTTTAACCAATATCCTTTTGTTTCTTTGTAATACCTCATAGTTTGTTTAGAACCTATAAAGTATTTACCTGTCCACCTTCTTGAATTTTTGCTTGATGGAACATTGCCTGGAATAAATATTGCTTCAAACATTTTCTATTACCTTGTAAATTTCACTTCTTAAATCGTAGCCGTTATTTTTCCACTTACCAAAATACATACGAATAACTTTTTCTCTACATATTAATACAGGATGAAATTCTTTGCCATGATTATGTACAAATCTTTTTTTATTTTCTACATCATCAACAACTTGCTTAAATATTTTATTTTTTTGTTCATCGTTAAGTATAATGAATTTATTATTTTCTAACCATTCATATACTTGTGTCACTCCTTGTAAAACAATTTCTTCACCTTTACAATGTTTTTCAAATAATTTAATTATACATAATTCAAGAAACTCTATTAAAACTTCTTTTTTGTTGACCTGCTGAACTTTCTGTTCAATAGCTAACCTTTCGCCTTCTTTAGAACTATTAATGCGTAATTTGTTAGATTTCATCTTTTGTTTATTTAACCACTCAAACCAAGTTCTTGGATTAATTGCCATTTGATTACCTTCCCTAACACCTAAATGAAATGCCTTTGTGACATCTTCTTTTGTTAATCTAAAGAACTTTGTGTTTATATCGTTTTGTAAAATGTTGGCTAATACTTTTCTATCTCCCTCTGCTCTGTTTTGTGACATCTCAAACAATGCTTTATTTATTGTATTAAAGCAAAAGTCTAATAATTGTTCTGTTGGTTGTTTTCCTATTTCCATAATGCTAATCTAATAATTTTTTATCATTAATAAAATTACCAAAATATTCTTCTGCTAAACCTTTCTTCTTTGGCTTGGCATTCCTAACCCATCTATTCGCTGCAAGTTTCCACTTTTTCATTGCGTTTCTGCCCACTTTCCATCCATTGCTTTCATAATACTCATAGAAATTAATTGCCTCGCTTAAATCAAAGGATTTAAATTTAAAATAATCTTTAACAATTTCTAGAGAAGATGGTTTACCATCTCTATTAATACTTGTATTATTAATACTTGTAGTATTATCTTTAACAATTTTGTTAATACCCCCCTTAACAATTTTGTTAATACCCCCTATACAATTTTGTTTACAGGTATTATCATTTTTGTTAATAGGTACAATGCTAATAACTCTCTTGTCAACTTGCTTTGTATTTGGTATATAAATCATTTTAACAGATATAAAACCTTTTTTTGATAATTGATTTATCCATCTTGATATTGTTATTTTAGAAACATCATAAAGTTCTGCAAAATAATTATTAGATGCCCAACATTTACCCGTCTTACTTGACAAGGCAGTTATCTCTGAATATAACAATTTTGCGTTAGGTGTAAGTTCTTTGTCATACCTAACCTCTGCTATTAATATTGAATAATAATTTGGATTTTCCATTAAAATTCAGCAATAATAAATGATTTATCATCTATGTGAATAACAGTTGTAAAATCCATTAAAACATCTGTATTAGGAAAATCTTGTTTGTTATAATCGTTGTGAAATTCTTTTAAATTCTTGTACTCAATATATTCACATGATATTGCGATAACATCAAGTTCAATATCTTCACCTGTACATTGTTCATAATCTTCAAAATATTCCCATAATGTTACTAATCCTTCAGGTGTAAAATCGTTAGGTCTTAATTGTTCAAATGCTTTTTGGAACTCGTAAAAATTAATTGTCTTTTTCATGTTGTTTTGTTTTTGTTTTTTCAAATATAAAAAAAAGAAGGGAAAACCCCTTCTTTATTTAAAATGGTAAATCATTATTGTCTTGTGACTCTTCTGTAGTTGTACTCTCATCTAAATTTACCTTCCAACATCTTAGACTTACAAAGTGCTTATCTTTCCACTCTCTACCTGAGATGTTAATGCTAAATGTATATGAGCTTCCTTGCTTTAATTGGTTAGCAAACTCAAATATACTTTTATTGATAAATTCTAGGGGAACTGTCGCATCATACTTGACACCTTCCTGCTCAACTAATACTTGTACTTTGCTGAACTTTTCTGAAAACTCTTCTAGCTTTCCTATCTTAATTACTTTACCTTTTAATTCCATAGTTTTGTGATTTGTCTTTTTAATTTATCTGCTTTAATTCTTGTTGATTCATGTGATAATTTAAGGTCATTATGTTTAACCACTAGATTATCGTATTTAGTTTTTAAATTCATATAGATGTCGATGTCAATTAATTTGCCTTTTTTTTCTATAAACTCTCCTGTGTTATCATCATGACAACTCATTAATTGCTCAAAACTAAGTCTATAGTAATCATACATTTCCATATCTCTTTTGTGACATTTGTGGTAGTGTACTACATTAGTGTGATTACCTTTTACATCGTTAGTCAAAAAATCTGCAATCTCTTGTGTGTGCCATTTACCTGCAATCAAAACACCTGTAATTAATTGTCTAGCCTCAACCACAAACCTTCTTCTATCTCTTGCTCTTATAGATTTTATATCGGTCTTACATTGTTCTGCTGCAGCAAACAATATTGCTTCAGCCACTCCTCTACTTATCTTCATAGCATTCTTATAATTTCAATCAAAGATGTATTGCTTTCCTTTGATATGGTTTGTAATTGTTTAAATGTATATTGTGACTCATTTAAAAATAACTTTCTCAATGTTGGTTGAGTTACCCCTAAAACATTACAAGCCTTGTGCTTAGATTTAAAGGTCTTATGCAGTAGTTCTTGCAACTGCGTTTGTGGTATCCATGTTCTCATATTTATTTTCTTTTAAAGTCTTCAGCCTCATCTTCGCCAAAGTGACCTAGTTCATAAAATCCTGTTAATTTTAATACTGCCCTACTCATTGCTCTCTTCTCTGCCATTGCAACAGGATAAGCATTTGTTGTATTGCTAGGAGAAGACTCTCCAAATGTTTGAATAACTTGCTCACCACTCTTTGCAGTTGCTTTAATGATTATGCACTTGTTGTCTGCTGAGTTATGTATGAGGTCGTAGTGTATCTCAATCTTGTTCTTTGCTTGTATCTTATCAATACCACTTCGAGATATGATTGTGTAGAACTTGTGCTTGAAGACATCATCAGCAGTCAAGCCATTTTGCTTGTACAACTCATTTAGTTTTTTAGAATCCATTTTTTTGTTTTTCAATTTCGTTTTCTAACTCTTTAACTCTTGACATTAAGGCATAGCCAAAACTTTTAGTTCTATCTGCTTCCTTTATTATCTTTTTCAATTCTTTTAGTAATTCAATCTTACCCATCTTAGTTTTGTTTAGTTGGTTTGTTTAAATATTTCCATTCTTTAATTGTGCAATCTTCAGGTGTTCGATTCCCACATCGCCACTCTTTAACATACTCACAATACTCATCATATTGAGCATTGATTTGCATTTCAATCATTGAATCTCTGTCAAGTTGTTGTGGTCTTGAACCTAGTAATAGTCTTTTAATTAATCCCATTGTTTTGTTTTTTAAGTGTGTTTTTAAATGCTGAATTAAATGCTCTAAGATGTGCATAGGATTCTACAAGTAGTTTGCCTGTTGGAGTAAAATATTCTTCATGTGACATCTCATCAATGTGCTTTTTAATATCCTGTAGTATTTTATCTGTTGTTTCCATTGTTTTGTTTTTTGTAAATGTATTAATATTTTTCAATAAGGTCTAATTATTGGACAAGTTTCGTTCTTATAAGGATTGTGTTTAGCATTATCCTCTTCGCATATCCTGTCTAGTTCGTCATCATCAAAAGCCTTAAACTCTTCTTTATCTTTATCACTCAATTTATCGTATAACCAATTTGGAAAAATAAACCAATGACTATCTGTTGACTCTTCAAATCTATATTCCGTATGCTTCTTAGATAAGAATAGCATATTGCTTGAATACTTGCTATAAGTTATTGCATAGGCTTTCTCTGTATCGCAATTCTTGATATACTGATTGCTATCTGCTCTCAGCATTTTCTTATCGCTTAGTTTAACTATTTTCATAATTTCTAGTTGTTTAGGGTTAAACATATAAAGTATCCGAAAGGAAGTTTTATAGAGTAAACTTTTGCATTCTCATTTTGATAAACTAAAGTAAAAGTTTTAGCTTGGTTGAAAGTTTTTGCGAATTTTGCGATTTTGATTGTCATAATTTCTAGTTGTTTGGTTTTTGTATTCTACAAATCTACATTATTTTGCTTTATAAAAAAACTTTTCACAAAGAATCTTTCAAAAAAAAAGAGCCTCATCTGTGAAGCCCTTACTATTGGGGGGATTGTAATCTAAAAATAATGTGTCAACCTTGCCACTTGTCCTGTGTCAAACTCATGAATAAAAGCCTCAACTGCTTTTGGTGAACCTGTGAATCCTTTTCTTGAATGCCATGAATCTGCTGAACTTGGACTTCTTAAATACTCTACTGTTACCCCAATGAAATCCTTTCCATCTCTCCATTTATGTTTTACTTTATGATGTATATGATGTAAATACCAATACCTAAACTTAGTTGATGCCCAATCTTCTGCTTTTTCTTGAGCCATTAGCAATGGTAGGTCATTCATCTTAGCACCATCACCATGCTCTAAGCCTATTAAGTTGCTTCCCCACTTGTAATATTTACGATGACTTACCGATGCGTCTACTGATACATCATCACAGTTCCTAAACCAAGCCTTTAATGAATGTGCTAGATGAAAACCTGATTGATAGTCATGATTTGACATAGAATGCACACAATCAACAGGAGCAATCTCTCTAAGCATCTCAACGCATTTAACATATAGCTTCAATGCTATCTCATAATGCTCCCACCATTTGCCATCAGCATCTTGTGGGGTTCCTTTTGTAGTTGTGTTGTAAACATTATCTACATGAAGAACGTCATTGCCAATGCAGAACAATACTCTGTCAATATCAAAGCCTTTAGACTTATGTATTAAGCCTTGCACACCTTTAATAACTCTTGTAACTGCTATAGGAATGTTATAATCTTCACCTGTTTCCTCTTCATTAGCATACTTACCTATATGTATGTCTGCAGGATTTATAACTAGCAGATGTCTACCAACTTTGTGTTTAATCTTCTCATACTTTGGAGAATGCTCTGATATAAATTTGTGAACCTGACCTAGTACATCATTTTCATTAATGAGTTGTTCTTTAGTGACAATTGAAAATCTAGCTTCACCACCTGCGTTTTGCCAATGCTTTACACTTACAACATCTTTTTTTGGAATACCTCTTTCATTTAGATATTGGTCTAATACAGAATTATGATTTATATTGTCAATTCCTTTTGCTCTGTACTCCAATATTAGATTCAACTCATCGTCTGAAAGTCTAGGTCTATATTGTTTACTCATGCTTTAGAAAATACTGTGAAACATAATGGTAGTATAGCTATAAAACTTAGTATGACATTAAATTCAGTTAAGCCACTTACTGCCATATCAGAAACTGCAGCAGTAACTAACAAGCCACTTACTGACCTTTTAGCACTCCATTTTTTTTGTCTTTGCCCTTCTTTAAATACTTCACTTATTTTACCTAAAGAATTTGCAACTGCTTTGACTCCCATTTACTTTAATTTATCTTTAATAAAAAAGTTAATAAGATTATCTAGTTTTGCAAAAATGGCATTGTCTTTTTCTGTGGGAGTTAAGTTTACAATCACTTTAGCAAATGCCAAAGCTGCTATAATAACTTCACCCCAATTTGATGCAATAAATTCAATCATAATAAATGTCTAAACAAATGAATAAAAATGGTAAATATAAATAATGACCTATGCCATCATCATGCTTTTGTGTATATACTCCTATGAGTATGCCTGTATAAAAACCTAGATTAAGAACCCAATTCATCAATACATCCACATTACTTCTTGAGGGAGTTCCATATCACAATCTACATGGATAAAGGTCTTTGCAACTCCTATTCTTGTAAATCCTGCACTTATTAAAGCCTCTAACATAATAAGTCTTTGAAATGAACTAACACAAGCAATGTCAACTGCATTACCTCTTAAATGAGCTGAATTAGGTTTTCCTCCTGCTTCCTTATTTTTAGATTCCGACCTCCAAGTGCTAGTCAAAGTAAATGGTATATCTGCTTCTTCTCTCGCATTTTCTAACATCTGTAATAGTTTTGGATTCATCTTATCAAAACAATTAATACTATCACAAGTAAACTCTGATTCTTTAAAATATTTCATTTATATATTTCTCTTTTTAAACCTTCAATCTCTAATTGTAACAACTCTATATCTTTGACTATGTTGTCGTATTTGTATTGGAACTCAATCTTTGAAATACTTGCTTCAGGTAATCTTTTAGCTTCATCAATATCTTTTTGCAATACAATATACTCACCAATTAATAATATTAAACCTGCTGCAATAGCAAAAAAAGTCTTTACACTAATTATAAAAGTTTGGTCTTGTATTTCTTTACTCATTACGCAACTTTTTTATATTATATAATAAAGCAGTAACTAGAACTAAAACAGTCAGCACTTGTTCAACACCCATAAATGATATGCTTATTGCACTAAAATTTATACTATTAAATATTAAAGTGTCAACTCTTTCGTTCATTACTTTTAATTTTAGCTAGGTAAGTTTTTAGCTTTTTAATGTTCTTAGCTTTTGGTTTGTAACCCATTAATCTATTTTAATTCCAGGATTAAAAGCATTACTAATTGGTTCAATATCAGAATTAGCATTTGTAGAGTATTCAGGAAATGAACCTGTTTTATATATTAGATAATCTATAATCCTCTGACCATAAAACTCAGCCGAATCCATTTGTTTTCTTATCAACCAATCAACATCTGTCTTACTTGCTGCAGTTCCGTTTTCACTATTCTTTTGAGTTATAGAACCATTTGCAATTTTATACGATATAAATGGAAGAGCCTCAACAATAGCATAATGAACTAAAGCATCTTGAATGTAATCATCTACTAGAATTTTATACTCGCCTGTTAAAGATGCTCCATTTGTTCCCTTAATATCGTTCTCTAGCTTTTCATACAACTTTGTTCCTAAAATAGCTTGTAAGTGCTTATCTTGTGAAATCTTAACAAATGGTAATAAATACTCTGTATCTATATTGTAGTTAAGTGCAGTTGATGTTTTTAACCTGTCCTCTGATATGAATAAAACTGTTGCCATCTATTTATTTTTTAAACTTCCTCTTGATGGAGTTGTGATAGGAGCAATTGCCTCCTCTCCTTTTTGTTTAACATAAGGATTATTTCCAACTCTTTTTTCATTTGTCATTCCTTCGTTTGGTAAAAATTTACCAGCCTGTTGTTTTCTAAAGTATATTCTTCTCATCCAACCATGATAACAGTAGACACCACCTTTATAGGTAAACAAATCGTATGTGCTTCTACCTTTCGGTGCAAATTGACCATTAACTCCATCTCTACCCATCTTCTTAATATCCTCGTATCTAAATTCAATACCTGAACTTGCCATCATCATCATTTCTGTACAAAATGGTCTGCTTGAATTTTTAGGTGTTTTAGTTGTAGTTTTTGTGTAAGCATACCTTACCTTGTATAAACCTTTATCACCCCATTTAGATTTGTCATCAGGATTTGCATCAGATTCGTTTGCTGACCTAGCAAAGTATTCTTTTTTACTATACTCAGATTTTTCTACATTTTCAATCTCTTGTACTTTTCTTTCTGACCAAGCAAAACCTGCATCTCCACCCCATAAAAGCCAAGCTATCTTTCCTCTTGATGGATAACCTTCATCGCCACTTTTGTAACCTTTACCACCTTTAGTTGCTTTTTCATGTCTACTAAAAAATGAGTACATCCTTTTAATTGTATCTATAGACAAATTTTTACCATTTGATATATCCCTTGCTCTAGCAACTCCAACCTCTGTACCCCCTCTACCATACTCTCTTCTTAACTCTAAACCTCTAGCTGCTTCTGAAACCATTTCATTTGTTGGCTTAGTGTCAATTTCATCTAATGTTTTAAAGTTGTGAAAATTATCTTTGCTAGTATCTATTAACTCTTCATGCACTAAATCCCATTCATCATCATTGTTAATTTCTCCATATATCTTTAATTCCTCAAGCAACTCCTCAGACTTTTTATCATCTAAAAATGGTCTTGTATCTTTTTTGGAAAACTCTACTTCATTTCTGCAACCACAGGTTACATTTTCTAATTTCTCAATAACTTGCTTTGCTTGATTATGGTCTTTAAAAGGCATATATCTAACAGTTCCGTCAATTGTGTGTTCATGATAACCTGAACCACCTAACCTTTTTGCTTCTGCTTCTGCTTCTTCTATGTTGTCGTACAAAGGTAACTCAATGTTATCAGTTATGACTGTAGCAACTTTTGACAATTTAACACCTGTTTCTTTTTCTCTAGTTTCTTCTGTCAAGTCATCAATATCTTCTGCAAACTCAATAGGTTGTAAAGTCTTAAAGTAAACATCTAAGTGAATACCATTAACTGCAAGAACCTCATCAATAGCTGCTAAGATTAAATTCTGCTTTGGCTTGATAACTGTGTTGTCGAACAACTGACTTGCCACCTTTATCTCTTCAGCATTATTTCCTAATCCTGTTTTGTCTTTAATACCAAACAACATGGGAGATGTTACCCTGTGACCTACTAGAATTTTCTTTGTAGCTTCTTCAGATAAGAACTTATATTGCTCTGCTGCTTCTGATATAGGTATTTGTTCAATAGTTGTAGCTTGTACTGCGTTATCATTAAATGATAAAACAAACTTCTTTCCATTTGTAGAGGTAAACTTTTGTGTAATCTTTCTCTCAATAGTATCTTGCTCCTCTTTTGTTGGAGTACCATTGTTAAAGTTTAGCATCATGCTAGGGGCAAATCCTTGTTGGATATTCGTCAGGTGATAGTTACCTATTTCCTCATCAATTTCAGACCATTGTATAGAACCCTGATAATCTACAGGAGAAAAGTAAAAGAATCCCGGTGAATAAGGATGAATAATTAATATTTGAGTATCACTAGACTTTCTTTTGCCATTAAAAGCATCGTACCTTATAGGCTTATACTTGTCTTTTCTAAATTGCATCCAATCATCAGAGTAATAATACCCTTGTATCTCCCCATCAATTGCTTTTTCAGGTCTTAGGTTTTGTATTGGTAGATGCTTTGCCTTCTTTATTTCTGTTTTTCCTTTGTTCCAAACAATACAAAAACAAGCCTGTCCCATTAACTTTAAATCAAGGGACACTTTTCTTACATCTTCATTTCTAAATATAAGTTGCATTTTAGCGTAGTCTAAAGGTTTTTTATCTGCATTGGTAGCCTCAAGACCTTGACCATAAATCATCTCTCCTATACCTGTTATAATAGCGTTATTTACGGCACTACCATTAAACCTGTCAATAAGAAATTGATAGTAATTATTATCTTTGCCGTATTCAACCCATTCCCTTGCAGGATTCTCCTCAATTTTTGGAGTTGTATAGGATGCCATGTTTACTAAATTAATCATATCTTATTCTTTAAAATAAACGTAATTTTGTGTTGTTGGATTTGCATACTGCGTATATGTAACCTCACTTGCACCATCAACAATCATTGTTCCTTGCCACCTTAAACCTAAAACAACTGCATTAGTTGGGTCAATATTTGTGTCGTTAGTTTGCTCATAAACAACTAAGTTATAAAAGGAGTTTAATTTCAGATTATCAAATTGTGGTGATAGTGTTCTTGGTAAAAATTTTATTGCTCTTTGATTTGCAGATGCCACAGGTATAACTTTATAAGTTGCAACTCTAGTTTGGTCGTTAATAACACCTATCAAAAAATAATTGGATGTAGGATTTGTACATTGATTGTATATGTTCAATGTTAAATTATTACCTGCATTATTCACCCAATGCTCCATTTATTTTTTTCGTTTTTTAATTAATGTAGAATGTACTTCACAATTTCTTTTTTTAGCATACCATTCAGCAAAATCTTTTGCGTCTTCATCACTATTAAAGTATTTTGTAATAGTAACATCATCTCCATCAACATGAGTAACTTTGTAAGTGTGTGAGTATTTCAATTTTATTTTGTCTAAATATATCATATTTCATCTGATGTGTTATCACTAATAAACTTTGATGCTTCTGTTGCACTCATTAAACTATTCTTAGGATAAGCCAAGCCTTCACCTAATTTTATTAAAGCACTTGTTTCTCCTTGCTTCCAACTTACTTCTAGTTCTACAATATAATATTCAGAACTATCTATTGTAACTACAGGAACTGCACCAAACTTTTGTAAATTATATGCTCCTAATTCTTTAAAGGTAGGATGTAGTGTTTCTACAAACTCACCTTCTTCATCGTAAGATGGTATGCCATAGGTTGCAACTAATTCAATAGGAATCTTTGCGTTGTAAGTTGTTGTGTTAAGACACATATATACGTTTCCTCTCATAGTAATTAATTTGTGTGTGCAGATAATCCTGCATTATAGTTTTGTAATAATTCGTCTGCTGATAATTCTATATTGTAAAGTCTTATATCATCAATAAGGTTTTCGTATTGTCTATTTGCTTGTTTGTCAGTACCAATTACTTTTGCAATAGTATTTGTAACATTACCTGAAGAAGTAAAAGTTTTTGTTGTAAAATTAGCATCACCAGGTTCTTTTAAATAAAATTTACAATTACCTGAACCATCTCTTGTTACACTAAAATAAAACCAATCACCAACTGAAATTGAGTTACTAATATCTTCAAGTTGACCACCCCCTGCATAAGCAACATAAGCCCTAACAACACCACTAGCTAAAGTAGTAATTGCAAATGTTGTTGAAGTTGTTGCTCCCCCCCCGTGTGAATATATTACATTTAAACTTGAGCCTTTATTAGTGAAACCATATTTTGCCCAACCATCTATTGAGAAGGCTCCTGCACCAAAATCTAAACTATTATCATCAGCTACTTCTGCATAACCATCTAAACCTGTCTGATTAAGTGAGTTTTGTCTATCTCGAACTGCGTTACCTAAAATATCTTGTGTAGCATTACTTGGGCTAGGTGGTAAAAACACACCTGAACCATTTGACCAATTTATCATTCCTAATTGTAAAA
>Ga0181411_1000084_pt1 | contig 28930 bp, 14 predicted proteins | sample 34SPOviralmetaG_FD_130114 | JGI IMG/M metagenome (GOLD analysis project Ga0181411, IMG submission 130114) | Marine viral communities from the oligotrophic San Pedro Time Series (SPOT) site, San Pedro Channel, CA, USA - 34 SPOT_SRF_2012-07-09 | ecosystem: Environmental > Aquatic > Marine > Strait...
ACCTTGGATACCTTGATCACCTTGAGGACCTTGGATACCTTGATCACCTTGAGGACCTTGGATACCTTGATCACCTTGAGGACCTTGGATACCTTGATCACCTTGAGGACCTTGGATACCTTGGATACCTATTGGACCTTGAGGACCTTGGATACCTTGATCACCTTGAGGACCTTGGATACCTTGATCACCTTGAGGACCTTGGATACCTATTGGACCAGTTGGACCTGGAGAACCTGCTATACCATCAATACCCCCTGAAACTACTTCAGGAAATACAGAAGTTCCTTGCCCTGGATATGTTAAAGTACCATAAGGACCATCATCTGGAGTACTATCGTATAATACTTGACCATCCATACCTTGTACTAAAATTTGCCATTTACTAGATGAATAATTAGTTATCTGTATATAGCATTTAGTATAATCTAACCATGGAAAGGAAACTGTACCTTCTTGATAATTCGCGTCATTAACATCTACTTCTGAAAATTCAACCCATTCTCCACCATTGGAGACTGGATCGTATGCCCATATAATAAATGATTTTGGATTTGTTCTTGCTAAGAAAGTTAAACCTGTCTGAAGACCAGACCTGCTTATACCTAAATCGTAACCAGCATATGGATGTGCGGGGTCATTTGGAGCTATGTTTGCAATCATATTCCATGAACCGTTCACACCTAAATTGCTAGTAATATCAAATTTAAGTCTATTAACTTCACCTAGCGTATATAATAATTCCGCCATTTTTAATTAAATTTATTTTCTATTTTTAGCGTTATTGCTTGAGCATTATTGCTCTTCATGAAATAAAACAATTTAGGGCAATGTTTAAATTCATCACTATGTTGTAAAATTTATTAGGGTAAAGTTTTAAAACACAGATTTTTTCCATTCTATTGAATGGTTTGTTTTAAAACTAATTAGGGTTAGTTTCTAACTAAGCGTTTAATTTTAGGGAATTAAACACAAGATTATATATCATTTTAATTCGTAAGCGTACACCTGTACGGAGAGTTTATAATAATATTATATTAGTATATTAGTTAAAAGTTATAGTCGGTTTTGTCTATGTTATCTAAGATATATTCCATTGCTTCTCTAGCCGTATCTACAACTTTAAATAGATCTAGATCTTTTTCTGAAATATTACCTTCTTCTTTTAACATCGTTTCTATGATCCAATCTAACATAGGATTCCAGTAGTCTTTTCCGACTAACACTACAGGAACCTTTCTCATATGTCCAGTTTGAATCAATGTTAATGTTTCAAATAATTCATCTAAGGTGCCGAAGCCCCCAGGAAATGCCACAAATGCTTGTGAGTATTTAAGAAAGAATACCTTTCTAGTAAAGAAATATCTACAATCAACAAGTTCATCGATATAATCATTTTCCTTTGCTTCAAAAGGAAGTTGGATTTTTAAACCAACACTTATTTGATCAGTTTCATATGCACCGAAGTTTACAGCTTCCATAATACCAGGTCCACCGCCACTAATTACACCATAACCATGTTGTGTACAATGATATGCAAGTTCTGATGCTTGTTTATAATATTTATGTAAAGCGTCTGTGCGGGCTGAACCAAAGATTGAGATACATGGTCCAATTTCTGATAGTTGATCGAAGCCTTTTATAAATTCGCCTTGAATTCTTAGCACCTGCCAAGCATCTTCAGCTTTTTTGTTTTTAGACCATCTTTTACTATTCATATCTTATATATTAAGGTTAGGATGTTAAATCCATTTTTATTACTACTTAAGAGGTAATATAATAATCTTATATTATTCTTTAATAAATTCTATAGTGTATTCTATTTTGAATCTATCTAGTATTTGAGTTGAAGAGTTTACACCTGATTGGGTGTATGTTTTAAATTCTATGTCATTTACCTTTATGATATAATAAGGGGCGTGATATTCACTGTTTTCCAAGCTCATTAAATATGCCTCTTTCTTTTTTTAATTCTTCTATTGCCAATCTATATGCTTCCTTAGTGTCTATTTTATTTTTAGCAATATAATATTCAGCGTATTGTTCTATGAGCGTTTGACTAATACCGGCCTTTTTGGCCTCATTTAGTATAATGTCTATATAAATATAATCAATTGATGTCATCATTTTAAACTATAATATTTTCCTTCTTTTTTTAAAATACCAGCATTTAGATATTCTATTAAAACTAAATTAGTTTGTTCTTCGTTTAATTTAAGTATTTTTGTTTTTATGTAATTTATTTCTAAAGGTTGTCTAAATTTAAGTAAGTCTTTATCTGTTAGCATTTACATTTTCTTCTATTTTTAAATATTCAATCCATTTATTTGATTGAATACACAACTCATACTCCTCATATCCTTCTATCTTTTCAAAGTTTTTTTCTAAAGCGTCTAAGTAACTTTCTCTCTTTATTGCCATTATAAAATCTCCTAATTCGTGAATCGCATATACAAACTCATCTTTGTTATTTTCTAGAGCCCATATGGTTTTCTTAACTAAAAGTATTCCCATTTCCTTTTCCCTAATTTTCATTTCAAGTAGTAATGATTCCTCATCCTCTCCTGCAAATTCTATTACTTTGTCTTTCATATTTAAAAATTTTCATGTGGATGCCATGAATAACCATCGACTTCCTCTTTTAAAAGTTTATATGTTTCTTGCCAATTTTCAACTTGGTAAATTTTATGAAAGTCTCCTTCTAATACTTTAGCTAGATCATAATCATTTCCCCCGGGCAAGGTTTTATCTCCATAAAATTTAATCACAGGGTTTGCTTCGAACCTTTTTAAAATCCATTCTTTAGCTTGACTTTTATTGGCTCCTCTTGGGTGGATGTCAATTGATATTTGACCACCAACTGAAGCTTCTAATTCTGGAAAGCTTTCATTAATTATTGCAGCCATGTCTAGTCTCTCTTTATTAAAATCATCCCATTCCCCATATTCATCTCTTTGTTCTTGTGTACAATCCCTACCAACAACTGAAAAATTAACTAAACCAATTCTTCTTTCAATATGGTTAGAAGTTTGTTTTTTCCATTTACTGATCTTTAAAAAAGATTCTAATAATTTAATAAGATCTTCATTTGGCTCCCAATTATTTCTATAAACTTCTTCACCTTTTACAAAAATATGGTTACCACAACTTTGTAAACACCCAGCCGCTGCGTTCCAAACCTTTTCACCAACCTGTTCAATTGTTTTATCTTTATCAGAGCCAGTTACTAAGTAAACATGATTATGTTGACAAAACTTTATAAAAAAACTTTGAAATTTTGGATCCATTTTTAATCTTGATGGAGTAAGTGTTCCATCTACGTCAAATGCATATAATGTTCTCATACATGTTATATATCTCAATTAAAAAAAGTTTAATAAATACAATATGAATTATTTTACAATTAAAGTTGAGGCTGAAGAAATTCACATTGAAAAGAAAAGTAAATTTATAGCTTATACCTTTCCAATTAAAAGTGAAAATATATTTAAACAAGCATTGGCTGATCTTAAAGAAATTCATCCTAAAGCAAATCATCATTGTTGGGCTTATATTTTTGGAGACAATAGTCAAATTGAAAAATGTTCAGACGATGGAGAACCTTCAGGTGCTGCAGGCCTTCCAATACTTGGCCAACTTAAAAGCAAAGAACTTACTTATAGTGCATGTGTAGTTGTTAGATATTTTGGAGGAATTAAGCTAGGAAAAAGTGGTATGATTAAGGCATATAAAGAGGCAGCTAGGCAATCGATAGAATGTACTGAGATTATTGAAAGGGAAGTTTGTATTGATTATAGAGTAAAGGTTAAGTACGCTCACGTCAATAGAATAATGCAACTCGTTAAACGTAATAATATTTCTATAAGATTTCAGGATATATCAGAGACATCTATCTTTATAATAGAGGTTCCTTTAAATATTGTTGAATATGTTGATGGTGTTTTAGAAAGTTTTGCAATAGAATTTTCTAGAAAATTAACTAACTAATTGTATTTGTTTTCCAACTATATTTTCTCTTTTTAAATTTACCATGTACTAGGTCTTCTAATAAACTATTATAATTTTTTATAAGTTGATCATTCTCATTAGTATATCTTTTAATTATTTTTCTATTTTTAGCTAAATAATTTTTATCTTTATTGTGATTATTAATGGCTTTTTTTAATTGATTTACGCCTGCATTGACGTCTGTGCCTTTGTAATAATATCCTAAATCTTTACATAAATCAGCATTATGTATTATTGGAAACCCTAAATAAGCTACATCTATGTAAAAATAGTTTAAAGCATTTTCCCATTGCCAACTAATTACAAGATCTGCGTAATTATGTAACATTTTGTGTGTATATACCCTAGGATCTACTGAAATTATTTTATCTTTAAATAACTGAGTTTTAGTTACAAAAGATATAAACGCCTTATTGTCTTTTAATTTTAAAGAACCTGCAACATATAAGTGATCTATATTATGTTTTTCATTTTTATAAAATTTATCAGCTATCATGATTGGAGTTAAACATGTTTTAACAACATTTGTATTAGGTTCCATTATAGTTATTTTTTTAAATTCTCTTTCATTATATAATTCATAGCCCTTTTTTCTTGCTTCAGTTTCTATAGAAACAGGATCCCATACGAATGGAACAACCGTTGCATTTTCACATTCGTTTATAAATTGAAAATAAGGAACATTCATGCTTTCGTGTTGAGGTATAAACCAAACTTGATCGGGAATTGCAAACTCTATACGTCTACCATGATCACCTGCGCCATGTGCTCCAAATATTATTTTTTCAGTATCTATGATTAATTTGCATGCACATTCATAATTAACTAGTTTAAAGTTTTTATTTTGACTTAACCACATGTCTTTCATTCCTCTTTCAACAGATAGTGATAACCTAATCATGACATCCCATGGTTCTTTAAAACTTTGTTTTAATCCAATTATTTTTAATCCTAATGGTATTTCATTTAAAACATCTTGGGCAAGTGTTTCACCTTCTACATATATTGTTTCATTACTACATACTATATAAACATCATGTCCTGCTTTTTTAAGTGCCATCCCAAGATACATTGCGTTTTGATTAATTCCATTTGACCAAATAGAGTCAGTTGAAAATTTTACAGTTATTCCTATTTTCATAATATTGTATTTGTTTTCCAGTTATATTTTCTTTTTCTAAATTTATTATTAATTAAATCTTCAATTAATTCACAATATTGTTTAACAATTTCAGTGTTTTTATTAGTATATCTTTTTATAACTTTTTTATTCCTTTTTATGTAGTCAATGTCATTTACGTGATTATCACTTGCTTCTTTTATTTTTTTAACAGCGTCATCTACGTTAAAGCCTTCATAATAATAACCTACATCCTTACACATGTTTCCATTGTGTACTATTGGCCAGCCTGACCAAGCAACGTCTAACCATAAATAGTTTAAATTATTTTCTAATTGCCAGCTAACTATTAAATCTGCATAATTGTCTAAAATATACAATGTCTGATATCGTTTTTCAGCTGTTAATATATTATTTTTTAATAATGTAGTATTACTAATTAAATTCTTAAAACTTTCATTTTGTTTTATTTTCTCACCTCCGATTAAATATACTTTTTCTAATTGACCATGTATTTTATAATATTTATCTAATATTAGAATTGGATAAATACAATTTTTCATTAATGAAATATTAGGTTCTAAAACTCCTATCTTTTTAATATTTCTTTTGTTATAATTTAATTTATACTCTTCTATCTCTGCATGTCTTTCAATAAATATTGGATCCCATATAAATGGTACAACAGTTGCTTTACTAGTACCTCTCTTAAGTGAATAAAAATCTAAACATGTTTTTTCCATTTGGGGAATACTCCATACTTGATCAATATGTCCATTAATTAAATTATTCTTTTCTGTTCCACCATGTGCGCCGAACATTATCTTTTCAGATTCTATAAACCAATGATTTCCACATTCATACGCTACTGTCTTTAGATTTACATTAAAGGCTTTCCATTTATCGTACATATTTTTTTCAATGGTAAGACCTAATTGAATTATTATATCGTATTTTATGGAAAAACTTTTAATTAAAGAAACGTTGTTTATATCAATACTATATTTATTTAGTATTTTACTCATATCAAAATGTAAACTTGAGTAAATTAAATCGACATCATATCCTGCCTTTTTTAAAAGCATTGCTAAAAAAATTCCATTTTGATTAACTCCATTTGACCAAATAGAGTGAGAGCCCACATTAACAGTTATGCCTATTTTCATATAAGTATATATCCTAAAAAAGGGAACATCTCAGTTCCCTTTTAAATTAAATATTAAATTATTAATAAATTACGCGGCTCCTCCGTCTTGAATATTCCAACCTGCATTTATTAAAGAGTTTCTTGCAGCTTCTGCATCTCCTCCTGTAGTGTATTTAGCATTTCCGAATCCAACTTTAGGTTTGAGCGTGTTTATTGCAGTCCCATTTGCCTGAACATCAGCTGCCCACGAAACTAAAATACTATCATAATTAGAAGTAGATAGTACAGAATTTGAAGAACCTATAGGTCCAACATATAGATTATGTGAACTGTTCACGTTTTGAAATTGAACTACTTGAGAAACACTCCAATTTGATAAATCTTGATTAAATACTGTACCAACTAAAAAGTTTTGCATATCTATTAAACTTGACGTATCCCAGTTTCCAATAGGTTGATTAAATTTATGATGACCATACAAACCTTGATTAGCATTAAACATTCCAGCTATTGTAGTTACATTACTCATATCCCATGCAGAGTAAACTGCTCCACTGTCTGGGTCTGTATATACATTATTTTTAGTAGAAATATCAGAGTCAAATGATGTAGCATTCGAAAACATGCTAGTACAGTTTACTAATGATGGAGTTGGCCATTGACTAATATTTCCTACAAAATCTGTACATGTAGCAAACATATATGAGGCATTCCTTAAACTTATTGGCTTCCAAAGATCTAAATTACCAGTAAAGTTTCCTTTATTACATATTGCAAACATATTTTTTGCGTGTGTTAGATTTCTAACATCCCAACTTGCTAATACACTTGAATTTATATTAGTTTCTTGAAATAAACCAACTGTTTCTAAAATATTACCAGTATTCCAGTTATTTAAACCTATTCCTTCAAATCCATGGCAACCTGCGAACATCGATGATATTCCCCATCCCCATGTATTATTCTCGACAAGTACTCCAGGATTGCTAGTTCCTCTTTCAACTAAATTAGACCACGTATTTGAAGCCCAATTTGATAAATCAGGATTAAAATCAACAGCACCTCCTCTAAACATAGAAGCTGCACTTTTGACATTACTTAAATTCCAATTTGAAACATCAGGTGCAAATGGATATTGACGCACTGTTTCCAACAGGTTACCGTTTTCGTCAACTAAATCATATAATTTTCCTTTAATTTTACCATGTCCACTACCTAGCCATTCATCTAAATAGGCTGTGACTGCGCCAGTTGGCCATGAATTATTTCTATAAGACCTATAGGCAAACATCATAAATGTTTCTATACAATTAGACATATCCCAATTGGTAAATGAGTTACCGTATGTCATTTCACCCATGTCAGTAAACATGTATCCACAGTAACCTAAACTTGATGTACCATTTCCATTAGTTGCCCATGATGATAAATCTTGATTAAATGAATATGCACCATCAAACATATATCTTGCATTGTATAAGAAACTAATGTCCCAATTACTTAAAGATTGATTAAAACTCACAGCTTTAGCAAATAAACTAACAGTATTTGTTACTTTTGAAACATCCCATGCAGTATATGTAACGCCTCCTACAGTAACTGTTTGTGTATTAATATCTTGATTAAATGAATATGCATTTGCAAACATTTTTTTTATTTGTACAGTAGCGACATCACTTGTCGATTGACTTGTTAAATAATCAGCGCGCGCAGAAATATTCCAATTATTAATAGGTTGATTAAATGAATGTGCATTATAAAACATCTCTCCAAAGATATTAGATCCTGCAACATCCCATGCAGTATATGTGACACCATTAACTGTCTTAGAGGCAGTGTTAATTGCCTGATCAAAACGTTTAGCACCCCAAAACATTCCACTGAAACTTTCTATATTAGATGTGTTCCAATTGTCTATTGCTTTGTTGAAATGTTGATTATCTTTAAACATATGTACAGTTGACTTATTGTTAGACATATCCCAAGCAACATATGATTTACTTCCCACTTGAACATAGGTTGTATTAATATCTTGATTAAATTTCATAACTTGTTTAGGAGTTCTAGAATCTGCACCAAACATTAAATATGTTGAAACGTTAAGAGAAGTATTCCATTTATCAAGAGGTTGATCAAATGAAGAACAGTCACAAAACATAAGTTGCATTAGCCTTACCCTCACAGTATCCCATGCTATTTCACCATTACTATTTTGTTTAGTATTAATATTTCTGTTAAATAAAAGTGCTCCTCTAAAAAATTGATTAAATGTAATTGTTTTAGAAGAATCACTACTTAATACCCAATTATCTATGTTTCCATTAAATAGTCTATTGTTATAAAACATAAAAGCAAACGAAGTAACGTTTCTAACATCCCAGCTGCTTAAATCAGTATTTTGAAAAACCAAACAATCTCTAAACATAGATGATAAATTAGTAACATTAGATGTACATACATTTGCGTTTGATAAACTATTGTTTAAATCCTTTAATGATTTACATGAAAGGAATGCATTAGATAAATTAGTAACGTTTGACCAGTCTGGGCTATCAGTCGCTAGTATATCCATGTGTATTGCGGAATGAAATGCCGATACAGCTGAATTTGATTGCCAATTTACATCTCCCCATCTATCAATACTTTTTATTTTATGAGAGTCTAAATATCTAGGACATTCTGCTACACTATCAAAAAACGATCCCTTTGCACTTGCCCATGCTTGTTGATTAGCATTACCATTAGGGTCTGCGTAGAAATAAAGCTTGACAAGATTAGAAGTTTTAGAACTACCGTACCAATCGGCTGAAACTCTATTTGATAGAATACCTCCATGATGATAGTTAAATTGCCCATGGTCTAATTGAACAGTGGTTGTGTTTGTCCCAGCATCGAATGTTGCAGTATATTTAGAAAATCCCATTCCACCTGCACCTCCAACTTGCATTGTACTATTTGTTACGTCATTATATTTAGAATCTGTTAAATTAAAAACATCAGCCCAATTTTTACCAGTACTATCTACTATTTTCATAATTTGACCTTGTGATAAATCAGCAGGATCTTCAAATATTACAGAATCAACCGTGTCTAAATTTAAATGTGTTACCCATTTACCACCTTCGAACGCAATAGGACCTTCATTAAGAGTATCTAAACTTTCGTTATAATGGTTTGCACTAAAACCAGCACCACCTGTGAAGTAGTATCTATAACCATATGCAGGAATGTTTTGCATGTTAGAAATGTCAGCGTTTTCAAGTGTTATTTGATAATCACCTGCTGTTGCATATGTATGTGCAACTGCTCCTTCTATGTTAATATTATCATATTGTTCTACACTACTACTGTCTCCCCAATCAACGGTAAATGTACCTTTAATTGGAAGAATATATCTTAAACTACCATCACCGATTGTTCTATCACCGACAGTTACTGTCATTTTCATACCAGTTGTTACAGTAGGTAAACTACCAGGTGAAACTCCACTTTCTTCTAAACTAACATACGAGTGAAACCTTGATTTATCATTTTTTACTTCAGGGACTTTAAAAGAAATTGTAGTTTCCCCAGTTGTTTGATTATATGAATATGTTGAGAACATATTTTTAAATCTATCCATAAATGATATTACCTTATCAGTTGAACCTATTGTGATATTTGTAGTATAATCATCTCCTGCTTCATAACCAGTAAGATCATGTATTACTTTTACAAATCCATCTCCATCTGATATTTTACCACCTACTAAAACTGTATCACCATTAAATGATACAAATCTAGTATCAAAGTCACCATCTCCTGGTTCATAGTCAGTTATTACGTTGTCATCTACAATAAATAATCTTATTTCATGTGAAGATTCAGATGTCTGGATGTAAGCTGCCTCAACATTTCCATGAGTTTCATGATCAGTCCATACAAACATACCCCCATCTATGAATCCATTATTAAAGTCTTCGTCGTTAGAGTCTATGTTAATAAATTCTTGCCATCCTCCTATACTGTACTTGTACCATATAGTTACACTTTTCAGTGAATGTAGATAGAAGCCATCTTCTTGCTTATTAAAACCTACATCTCCGGATGGAGAATTACTACCAATAACTGACAAACCATCTGTTAGTTTGTACATATTAATAACTCCATTTATTAAATTTTGTGCCATTTTATTTTTTTATATTTTTTATTAATTCTTTTTACTATCTTTTATCCAGGTATTCCCATGTCTTGTAATACATAACTTATTTTATAAGTCTTAGATTTAGAACCTTGTCTTTTAGATCCTGTTCCATCCCATGCGTCTGTTACATTAATGTATATTTCAAACTCACATGCCTTTCTCCATTTTTGAGAAGACTTATTGTCTAATTTACTTGGCCAATTTACCTTAGGACCAGTGTACTCAATATATTTGTGATGTCCATATCTAGTTGCGTGATTTGTAATATTATCATCAACTACTCTAAAGTGACCTGTAACCCATTGTGTAATTGTTTGATTTTTTCTCTGCATATCCGCAGCTTGGCTAGGCACACTCTCTGTTACTGGTTTGAAATATCCACCTTCATAAGGATGAGTTTGATTATTACTCCATAAACTACCTGTATATTTCCAGTGACCATATGTCTTTTTAACAGCTAATATTTCATGATGTACATCTTCAGTCTGTTTATTACCTGCTGAACCATTAGATAAAAAGTTACCTGTTGGAAAAATGTCAACTAAATAAACAGGCCCGTATGTATTACCTGAATAAGATCCATTTACATATCTATTAAACCATTTTCTTGGAATAGTTACAAACGGATTGTTTTTTCCAGAAGAAATATTAACCCAGCTAGAGTTTGATGCAACATCTGTTCCTATAAGTGAACTACCTGAACCGGTATTAGACTGTGGATATACAACAGATGAAGGAGCTCCGTATCCTCTAGTGTCTAGCATATTATAAATACTATGTATTCCGTTTCCTAACGTTGATAGGCTTGGTTCTTCATTTCCAAATGGCAATATTACAATAGGGTGAGTTTTAAAAGTACCTGTTGAATTGTGTGTAATTTTTATTCTAGGATATAATTGAACACTATTAGATGCTCCATAATATATGTCTGATAAATCACCAACATGTAATGTAAATACTCCAAAATTATTAGGGTCAAATGTAACAGTAATTGTATTTAATGGATATGAAACTCCATTGCTATCTGTTATTTCATACATTTCAATTGTATAATCATTTAAATTTAAAAAATTACCTTGCAAGTCCTTTATACCTGCACTAGATGTTAAATGATCTCCTATTGTAGAATTTTCAGTCCATTGAAACCTTTGTGAAGGCCATGAAACTACCCATTCAGGATCTGGCACAATAGTGTTTATTCCATTGTCATTAATCCACCAACCTTTAGCTACTAATTGATCTCTGTCTGTTTGAGATACACTATCTCTCCATTGTACTGGAAGATCTTCTATTAAACCTTCAAACATTCCATATTGTTGAGCACTGTGATAATTATGAGAACCTACGATTGATCCAACAATATCAGGTAATTCTGAATTCCATTTTGCTAATAAACCTTCTACTGAAGTCTGTGACATGTTAGAACATCCACTGATTATGTTCATCATATAATGACCGCCCGTTGGATCTCTTTGTATAGTAGGATGTAGACCAAATCCAGTAGCACCATCTCCCCATGTTCCCCACCATGTAAAATTTCCAATAGACGAACAATTTTTAAACATTGAATGCCCAGCAAACCCGTTAGACATATCAAAATGACATTCACTAACTTGTAAACTAATACAGTTTTGAAACATTTGATCAAATCTATTACCAGATGATGTGTCCCATCCAGTAGTTACATTGTATTTACCAAGAGGATAACCATTATTTATTCCAGTAAAAGATCTTGCATTGTAAAACATACTGTTAAAACTATCAGTGTTACTAACATCAAATCCTTCTACGTTTCCATCAAATGAAGTTGCACTCGCAAACATTTCACTTACAATACTTACATTTGATAAATCCCATGTCATATTATAATTAAAGTCTCCATTGTTAAACGCAGTTGCACTCTTAAACATTTGTTGTGTTTGATTGACAGAGCTACCAATAGAAGTATTACCAGTACCTGTTCCAATTTTAGGAAACCATGATGAAACGTCTTGGTTAAATGCCGTTGCACTTTGAAACATTGATCTAGCATTTGTAATATACCTAGTGTCAAATGGAGCATAATATCCCATTGTAGTTTGATAAGGTCCAGTTTGACTAGTTGAGCCACTTCTTATATATTGATTAAAAAATCCATTACTATAAAATAAACCTCGCATACTTGCACTTCCTGGTAATATCCAATATTGAATAGATGAATTAAATAAACCACTAGCAAACATGTAGTCGAAATTAATAGCTAAATCATTTACACTTTGATTTCTAAAAGACCATGACTCATATTCAGTGTCATTTCCAAAAGCGGCAATTGCATGATATTCTAAATCTAATGATTGATCAAATTCAGAATATGCAAACATTCCTGTTAAAGTTCCAACATTGCTTAAATTCCAATTAGTAATAGAACTGTTATTGAATTTATTTCTACCCCAATTTCCTTTACCACCTGCAAACATTCCTTTAAAACTATAAACATCTTCAGTATTCCATGCCTGCCATTCTGATATTACATTACCGGCATCGTCTAGTTCTTGAACTAATTTAGTAGATAAGTCCTCATTAAAATTAGTTGCCATGTAAAACATTTTACTCATATTAGATACACCGTTAGTTTTCCATTTTTCAAGATTTGAACTTTCATCAATTAAATTATAATTCATCTCAAACATAGATTCTAAACTTGTCATACCGCTTGCAAATTTAGGATAATCAGAAGCAGTTAATTTTAAGTTATAACATCTAGCAAATGCTTGTTTTAAATTAGAAAATACAACATCTCCCCATTGGTCAACTGATGTTATCATAGATTTAGATTTTACTAACATTTGATTAAGCGCAGTTCCACTATATGCTGGAACCATTGCATTTGCAGCAGCTTGATCAACAACGCCGTAATAAAAAGATTGTGAACCAAATTCTAAAGGAACACCGAATGCTAACGATGGCATTACTCCAGTTATTTTAACTTGATATGTTCCTACATTTTTATAGAAATTATGAATATAAAGTACATCATTTTCCCATTCTAAATCTATACCATTTCCAAATGATATAGTGGAATTATCATTATCTTGTGTCCAAGAATGTAAATCCCCTGTTTTGTAATGTCTTATAGGTTGATTATCTCCCCAATCAACGCTAAAATCATAATTATCTTCGGCGTGTACTATAATTGCAAATCCATTTCCCCATGCACTTGCAGATTGATCAACGTTTATAGATAATATTAAAGGCTTTAATTCAACTTCACCTAAACTCCACCAAGTGTGCCATACATCTAATGTAGTATCATAGTCTGTATTTTCTCCAGCTGGAATAACAAATGATATTGTAGTTTTTTGAGTTGAATCATCATAAGAATATGTTGGCAAAAATTCTTCTACCATTCTAACAAAAGAAATAGCATCATCTACGAATCCATCTACTTCAAAAGAAAAGGTATCTCCTATTGAATATGTAGATAAATCATGATATCGTCTTTGATAACCATCATAATTTTTTGTTTGAGTAACTGTACCTACAGTAGCATGTTCAATGGTATTAGAATACCAGCTTAAAAAGTTTTCATTAAGGTCACTATCATCTCTAGTTTCATCAGTTATTAAAACCTTTTTAATTGGAAGTAGCCTTATTTCTGCGTCAACATCAGTCGTCACAAATTTTATTTTAATTGCAGTACCAGCTGTACTGTTTCTCCATGCAATTGCATGTCCATTTTCAAAATCTAGATCAGTAATATCAATTGTTTGAGTGTTTACCCATCCAATTGTAGACCCATCATTATATAGTACATAAACATCAATATTTGCTGTAGATTTTAAACTTAAATAAACTCCACTTTCATCGTCTTGTCTATTAATTCCTGTGCCGTTATTTTCTATATCCAATAATTGAGAAGCTGTTAATCCGCTTAGATCCGGTACACTAGTGTCTAGTCCCTTACTTCCTACTGTGAATAAATTTACACCGTTTGTTAAATTAGCCATTTTATTTTTTTATTTTTAAATATTTTAAAAGTTAACCCTATCCAATTAGGGTATTTATTTTATAGAATATATATTAAAATTATTTCTTAGATGAATAAAAAAAGTTAAAAAAAACATAATATCGTATTAACATATAACATTTATGTTCTACTATACAATAACAATCATATCGTCATTATTAGGATTCCTAGGTGGAATGTTATTTGAAAACCGTAGACTTAAGATTAAAAGTAAGAAAGTGCTTGAAAAGCACTTAAAGGAATTAGATGAATTAGAAGATAAAATAGATAGACATTATGAATCAGTTGCCCAAAATGATAACGATCAAACTATTTTAATTATTGAACATGCACTTGAACAAGCTCTATTAGAAGAACGATATGAAGAGGCTAGTCAATATAGAGATATTTTAAAAGAACTTAAAAAACAAAAATAGGGGCCGAAGCCCCTATATAATAAGTTTTGTTATATTAATTACTCAGCGCCATCTTGTTCCTCATCTTCAGATGGAAACTCAACACCATTAGCTTCTAATTCAGCTTTCCATGCATCTTCAGAATCATATTGTACCAATTCAAATTTAGAAGTAGTAACTTGTTCCGGCGATGTTTTACCATAAGCTTTAATATCTGATCCATCTTTCGCGATAAACCAAACGTCAGTTGCAGGATATTTAATTTCGTTCATTTTTACTTTGTTTTTTTTATTTGTTTATTAATATTATATATCAAACTCATTTTCACAAGTCTGATATATTTTTAATTATTTTTATATTATGATATTGTCCAACCAGCTCCTCCTTCTTCAGTATCAAGTGTTAACCAGTTTATTGCATCATCAGGGCTTCTCCATGCTCTAGGCCAATTACTAAAATGTCTAGTATATGAATTTTCACTTGTTGAGTGAGTGGATTTTCTACCATTCCATTGTAAATCACCGAATGAATAAAATGCAGTTGCTAAATTAACATTAACATTACGCGTTCTACTATTATATTCTCTAACAGCCCATCCGACAACCGTATCAACATTATGTGTTCCTGAACTTCCCCACGCAGATGCGTATCTAAACGCAGAAACCATAGAGGCATTAGATCGAATAACCCAATTTTCAAGACTATAATTTATAGATACACTGTTTCCATAAAACATATAATCAAAACTAGTGACGGCGCTAACATCCCATCCACTAATATCTTGTGTAAATGACATACTTCCTTCTAACGCGTCATAAAACATTGATGACATATTTTCTACGTTACTTGTGTCCCATCCGCTAATATCTCCATTAAAGTTTAATGCATTTTTAAACATACTTGTAAGGTTTTTATCACTGTTATCAATCACCTGTTGCCATAATCCCCAATTTACGTTTTCACCTGTGAATAATGTACAGTCTTGGAAAAAGGCAGACATGTCTCCCTCATCTTTTAATGTGAATATACTTTCTTGTGGAATAGTTGTTAAATTAGCCGCTCCTTTAAGAGTCATTTTAGACCATTCAGTATCACCCCATTGAATTACTTCTTCAATATAAGGGCTCCATGAACTTCTATTTTCTAATTTATCTGGTCGTGTGCCATCTCCTATTTTTCCAATTTCAACAATTGCCTCATCTACTCCTTCCGCATACGTGTGAGATCTATAATTAAATATACTAGTACCACCAGTACCTTTATCTTCATTACCATCTCCCCATACAACAGTCCAGTTTGCGTTGTTACTATATGCTGGTAATGTTACAGTTTGACCAGAGATACCTTTTAATTTTATTTTCATTGGAACTATGTTTTCAACTTCTCCTCCGTCTGTAATTGTCCAGCCTCCGTCTAATAAGTTTTGTCTACCAGCAGCACCTGCACTTCCTTGAACAACAAATGAATTTCCAAAATTAACAGTTAAACCATCTTCAAAATTACCAGAACCCCAAGCATCCATTATTGCATTGTAGTTTTCAGTTGAGAACGTAGGAGCCTTTTGACCTTGATTATTGTAAATAAAATTAGTCATATTTGTTAAATTACCAATATCCCATCCACTAAGATCTCTGTCCATTGATGGAGCACTGATATATGGATTGTTATCATACATTAATTCCTTTATTGATGTTACATTACTCGTATCCCAATTTGTAAAATCTAGATCTAGTGATGACGCGGTTGCAGAAGATAAGAATGATTCCAATGTTGTTACATTACCTATATTCCATGAAGTGTATGATTCTGATCCAACTGTTTCAGTTTTTGTATTAAGATGATCTAAATCATTTGTTAATAAATTAAACATACTTGTAGACTTGAGAAACATACCATACATAGAAGTTGCAGAATCAGTTTTCCAATTGTAAACACCATGTGTACCAACACTACCTCCATAACCAAAACATAAATTAAATTGTGTTACATTACTAGTATCCCATATTCCATTACCTTTATATAGTAAGTTGGAATTACTTGCAGCTGAACTTTCAGAGAACATACTAAGCATATTAGTAGCACTTGAAGTGTTCCAATTACTTAAGTCTGAGCTTTGTCCTGAGTTTTTACTAAACATTCCAGCAAAGTTATGTACGTTACTAACATCCCAGTCTGATATGTTAGGGTTTGATTTTACACTGTCATAACCTTTATAAAATGAGAACATACTTGTCATTTGCCTTACATTAGAGGTGTCCCAATTATTTAAGTCAGTTACAAAACCTGCACCTGATATTCCATAGAACATGCTAGACATATCAATAATTGTACTAACATCCCAATTTGCTAATGAGCCATTAGGATCTGAAAATACTTCATTTTCTCTATTTGAGAGAACTGCAAACATGTTTTGAAGTGAAGTAACACCGCTTAAGTTTGGTGTATCTGTTGCAGTAACGTCAAAATCAACTTGAGTTCCATAAATGTTGTGTTGAACACCTGTTTGATGAAACCAACTGTTGTTTTCCCATTCAATATCACCCCATTGTTGTACTTCTCTAACTTTTCTAATATCAGCTCCCCATACTCCGAATCCTTTAAATCCAGTTGGGTGTATTTCTATAATATATTCACCTGGCGTAGCATATGTATGCGTGTCTCCAGTTGATGCTTTAGTTGTTTCACCATCACCCCAAACTGTTTTAGCATTTGAACTACTAGATGATGTAGAGTATGTAAATGTTTCGTTTGCTTCAGTAGTTACAATTTTCATTTTAAACGGTAACGGTGCAACTCCACCGTCTGTGATTGTTATACCTCTTGCTAATAAAGTATTTTTAGCAGCTTCAGCATCTCCACCTGATGTATATTGAGACTCTCCCATATACATAGAAGTAAAGCTAGTTGATTGTGATTCTAATGATATTAACAATGCATCGTAATTTTCAACTGAAAGGCTAAATGTTCTAGTAACATAACCACCCGGATATCTGCTGTTTCCTGCCCATACGCCAAATCCATTAGCTGTAAGTCCACTAAAATCCCATCCACTAATATCTCTATCAATGCCTGTCATACCAGCAACATAACCGCTTGTGTCAGAAATTAATCCACTTATATCAGTCATGTTTGATGTAATATTCCAAGTGTCTATTTGTGGGTTATAAGTATCATTGTTTATGATGGAATGGAATGCACGATTTAAGTTAGAACAATTAGTCATATCCCATGCAGTATATGAACTTCCTCCATACCAGTCTTGTGTAATTGTTTTAGTCGCAAATAAGTTTTCATCAGTAAAATTACCGTCTAAAGCTTCATATGCAAAATAAGATAAACTAAATGTTGCATCTGGGTTAAATCTCCAGTTAGCTGGGAAATTTTCCCAAGCAGCTGATCCAAAAGTAGCTTTGTCGGCAAAATTAGCAAAGTTAGTTACTTTACTAACACTCCATCTTAATGTACCATCAACCATTTTAGTACTAATATCTTCCGTAATTCCATCACCTCCATATGCTTTGACTCCTAGGAACATGCTTGACATATTTGTAACATTACTTGTATCGAAATTTACATATCCTGTTTTTGGTCCTTTACAACTTAACATATAGCTCATGTTAGTTGCAGAAGAAGTGTCCCATCCTGTCATATCAGCACCTAATCCATTTGTCTGCGGACCATTTGCTGTAATATAGGATCCATATAAGAAATAAGTAAAATTTGTAACATTACTAACGTTCCATCCTGTTAAATCAAGTATGTTGGCTTCTCCATTAGATTTAGTAGTTTGTGCACCTCCAAATCCAAACATATAGCTCATATCAGTAATTGTACTAACATCCCATGTTGTAAGGTTGTTATAAAGATCTTCAAAAAGTCTAGCACCTTTATCAGGACCTCTAAACATATTGCTTAACGATGTTACTCTAGATAAATCTGGAGCATTTTCAGCTCCTGCTGGTACATGTACTTTCCAAGCTCCGTTTGAATGACTTGGAAATGCGAACCAATAGTTGTTTTCCCATTCGACATCACCCCATTGTAAAATAGTGTTAGTAGTATTTTTAATATTATTCGTATCCCATCCATTAAATCCTTCGAATGTTGATCCATTATATATTGGAGATATTGAAATTTCATGAGGACCTGTACTTGCATAAGTATGCGTAGTATTACCTGTTATAATTTCAGTATTGCCATCACCCCAATTAATCTCTACTTGACTACCTGACATTTGTGGTTGGATAGTAAAGTCAGTTTGACCTTCTGGAAGTTCTGTAGTAAATTTAAACTTTAATGGTGCAGCTCCACCATCTGTGATTGTTACACCTGCATCAACTAATGTTTGTCTAGCCGTTGCAACTGCTCCACCTGGAGTATATTGAGAACTACCAAATTCAAGTGATATACCTGATGTGATGTTTTGTGATGCAAAACTAATTAATGTTGCATCATAATTTGCAGTAGAAATTGAACTTTGCGCTCCATAACCTGCTGTCCATCCTGTAATACCTTTACCTGATTCCATCTTTGAAATATCCCAACCTGCAAGACTAGTGTCTAATGGCGTAATGCCATTTCTACCTTGTCTAACAAATGACATTGCAGTTTTTAAACTTGAGGTGTTCCAATTACTTAAGTCTTGGTTAAATGTAGAATTTTCCATAGCAAAACTGTCTAGGTTTTCAACTGAACTCATATCCCAGTTTGTAATTTCGTTTAGTTTATCATTACCTCCTTTAAATGATTTAAACATGTAAGACATATCAGTTATATTACCCGTGTCCCATGCTGTATAAGTTCTATCGCCTACAGTTACTTCTCTAGTTGATAAATCCCATGATGTATCACTTGTAGTTGCTCCACTAAACATATAAGCTAGATTTCCATTACTAGAAGAAATATTCCAGTTTGAAATTCCATTTGCTTCAGTTCCTCCACCATTTACACCGAATGCACCACCAAAGACTGTTACGTTACTAACATCCCATGCAATATAAGATTGATCTCCTACAGTCACGGTCTTTGTACTCATATTATTATTTGGCCATGTAATTGTACCAGTATATGGTATTCTAAAGTAATTCATATCAGTAAGACTATCAGTGTTCCAATTACTAATTGATCCTTGAAATGCATATTGATATACGAACATTCGATTAATGCTTTCTAAACTAGCAGTGTTCCATGCTAAAGTTCCATCTGGTCTTACCTTAGTATTAATATCTCCATTAAACTGACCATATGGTCCTCTATAATGTCTTCCGGCAAACATACTAGCCATGGTTGTTACGTTATCAGTTTTCCAATAACTAATATCTCCATTAAATTGAGATCCTCCACCAAAGACACCGCTCATATCTGTTATAGCAGAAGTATCCCATAAGTTTAGTGAACCGTTTGTATTTTGTAAAGCATCTGTATGTGAAAATAAATTTCTCATTGAAGTACCATGGATAAGACAAGCATCTTCTGCTAAAACATCCATACTATAACAATATTGGAATGCTCCATAACTACTTCCCGTAATTCCACCTAAATAATGGTCAGAATCTCCCCATTGATCAATGCTTATAACTTTTCCAGAATGATTTGATTGAGAGCAATACTCAGGATCATAAGTACCTTCAATAGTTATTTGATAATCACCTGCACTTGCATATGTGTGTGAGTTATTATCTTGATCTCCTGTGTTTCCATCTCCCCATTCAATCGTATATGACTGTGCTCTTGCTTCTGTTGTGTGACCTGTTGTGAATGATAAACTTCCATCATCTCTAGTTGCAGATCCATCTCCAACTCTAACTGTCATTTTCATTGGTATTGGTAAATTACCAGCGTCTGTGATTGTCCAACCATAATCATTAACTAATGACATTTTAGCAGTGTGTGCTGAATAATCATATTGAGCACTTCCTAAATTAATAGTAGCACCATATGAAGGTTCACTTGCAGCCCATGCAATTAATGCTTTAGTATATTGTTCAGACGTTAAAGTAGGTAAAGAAAAACTATTTATTACGTCTGTAGGAGATCCTTCAAAACTCCAACTACTAATATCCATATCAAGTATAATTGTACTAGGCTGGTAATACATAAATTGATACCAGTTAGTTACGTTAGACGTGTCCCAATTACCTGTACCTAAAATTGTTAATTTAGTTCCAGCAGCCAAAGTAGTGCTGCTAGGACCATATTGCCATTGTCTTAAAAAACTTCCATTTAGTTCCCATCCATTCGGAGACGTAAGATCAATTGTTATATCTATACCCGATGTTCTAGCTTCTCCATCAGTACCTTTAAGATAAAAAGATGGTAAGTTCTTTACTTTTAATTTTTTGTTTCCATCTCCACTTGTATCAATCCAATTTTTTTGTTGGAATGTGTAAGTGCTATCATCTGTAATAATGTCACTTATGTTTGTAGGATTTACTCTCCAAATATCATCCGTCGCATTGTTAATAGACATATTGTTAAACGTACTGTCCTTGTGTACACGACCTTTTAAATAACCTTGAAAACCTCCAGCATTATTAGGGGCTGAATTATAATTTCCGCCATCTTGATCTATTGTTATATCATTAAAACCAACTAATGTACCATTAGGAACAAGGCTACCAAAATAACCATGATCATCTGGCCATGCACTTGAATATTTATCATATTCTAAACCATTAAGGTTTAATGTCTCTAATCTATCTGCATCTCTAAATCTATTATAATATCTAGATGTTTCAATAACTTTATTATCTTTACCTTGAGTAAGGTTCCAATCACTTGCATTAAATGATGTTGCATATCTTGCTGTGTGTAATATATTTCCCATTGCTGATGCTATAAATGGAGCTCCATATGTTCCTGCAGTTACTTCAGTTATTAATGAAGTATCAACCGCTGGCCAAGATTGACAATTGGGTAAATGCATATATAAACCATGTGCAGTAAATAATCTATTCGTAGACATCTCTCCCCATGAATCTATTGAAGTTACTCTCTTTGACCAATCAGTTGAGCTTATGCCATAAACCCATCCTTGTATTCCTTGTGGAACTGGCTGAGTCAATGCAGTTGGATATGCAGTAATTACGTCTTCATAACTTACGCGTATTTGGTATGTACCATGTGCACTGTATGTATGTTCAAAATTATATCTCTGTGTGTTATATAAATCTCTACCTTCTATACTGTCACTCTTTCCATAATATTTGACTCCGCTTCCATCTCCCCAGTTTATTCTAATTTTTACATTTTCATCGTTTAGAACTAATTGTGCCTGTGTTTGTGAATGATTATAAAGTCCAGTACCAAATCTTTGAGTTAAACTATCACCAGCTAATGTTGTATCAATAGTATAAGTAAACTGATAAGCCGCAGGTCCGCCATCTGTAATTGTCCAGCCAGTGTCAACTAATGATTGTCTACTAGCTTCTGCAGATCCTCCTGGTGTGTATTTTACACTACTAAAATCTGCTATAATTCCAGAGTTAACACTCTGGGAACCCCATCCTTGTAATATTTTATCATAGTTTTCATTGTCAAGTCCAGTATATTGTAATGCAGAACCTACTTTAGTAAGATTAGATATGTCCCAATTTCCTACATTTTGATTAAATGAACTTGCAGCTGTTAACATAGAATGTATACTAGTCATTCCTGAAATATCCCATGCTTGATATGTACCTTTACCTACAACATCTGTAATTGTCTTAGTGTTTATGTCTCTATTAAATGAACTAGCACTTACAAACATTCTTTGAACAGCTCTGTCTCCTACTGGGAAAGATTCCATTAAGTCCCAGTTTGAAATATCACCATTGAATGTAGTGTTATTTTCAAACATACCATGGTAAGAATCATAACTAGGTGATGCATAACCATAACCAAATGTTTTAATATACTTAACATCCCATGCAACATATGTTTTTTCTAGTGAAGTTCCAGCTCCAATTGTAACATCTTTAGTAAGTAAGTCATGTGTAAATCCACAATTTTGACCAAACATAAATGTCATACCTTGAGTGCTACTGTCTTTTGCAATTTCCCATTTATCAATAGGCGTATTAAACGCAGCGGCATTTTTAAACATACCGTTCCAATTTTCATTATTTGAAGTGTCCCATGCAATATATGCATCTGAACCTGTTCCAATGACTTTAGTATTTATATCTTGATTAAATGCAGTAGCACCACTAAACATGGCTGACAGATCTGTTGCGCTGCCTGTGTCCCATGCACTAATATCTTGATCGAATAAAGTAGCTCCTTTAAACAGACACGAGAAGTTTGTTACATTACTAACATCCCATCCGCTAATATCTTTATTAAATTTAGTATTTTGTAAGAGGGCTGCAATATTTGTTAAATTTGTCGTATTCCAATTTTCTAAACCATTTCCTAAGAAGTCAGTGTTTCCACTAAACATATACGATACATCAGTAATATTAGATGTTAGCCAATTTGAAAAATCAATATCGGTTAAATCACAATTAATAAAGAGTCTATTAAGCGTATGGGCTCCTCTAAAATCAGGTAAAATTGCTAATCCATTTGAATCCACTGGAATACTGCTAAGATTAGAACAGCTATCAAACATTGCTTGAGTTTCTGTGTAAATATTAGAACCCCAATTTAATACCTTTGTGATCATTGATCTTGATGTTGTATTATTTGCACCATCTTTCATATCAATTCCCCAAAACCAGTCAGCATTTGTTTGATTAATTTTAAGAGTAACTATTCCACTAGATGGATATGGTTGAGAATCTTTATAATAATTTGTTGATTCTACCCAGCCGTTTCCATCTCCAAAATCAATATGGGTGTTTGAACCTGTATGGAATGTCATTCTAAAAACTTGACCAGCTTCTACGTTAAGTTCAAGTTCAGTTGAAGCAAATGCTTTATTAGAATCCCCATCAGTAATAGTCCAACCTTTATTTATTAAATTATGCCTTGCTATAAATCCACCTGATGTTGTTGGAGAATAACTAGCCATTCTTTGACCAATTCCAGCGCCGACAAATCCGCTTACGTCTACAATTGCTTCATATTTTCTAGAAGAATCAAATCCAATAACAGTTGCACTGATTCCAGTATATTCATTAACTATCAGATCGCCTATGTTTAATATTTTACTAAGATCTTGAGAACTTCCGCCTCTTACTCTATTACGAGCAAGTGAATTATTATTTGCTGGCCAATAAAAATAAACTGGGTCTGCACTGTATTGTGATTTTCCAAAGTTAACCGTAATGTCTGTATAACCTGCAGCATCCCATGCTTTTAATATTTTATCATAATTTTCAGTACTAAATTTAGCGCTGTCCATGTTGTTATAATTAAATAAACCTAAATCTTTATTAGTTAATGCACTAAGATCCCATCCTGAAATATCTCTATCCCATTGATGAGGGATTGGATAACCACTATATGAATAGTGAAAGTCTTGCATAGTAGTCATATTACCAGTTTCCCATGAAGCATTGTCAATATTTAAATCACCTGTACTTGCTCTATAGAACATGCCTTGAATATTAGTTACTTGTGAAGTATTCCATGCCTCATAGCTGGTTCCATTTTCTAATGTAACTGTTTTTTTAGCAAGATCTTCCATTGGCATTCCACCTCTATAGAACATATTTCCCATAGATACAGGCGCACTTGTGTTAATTTGCCAGTTACTAATATCTAATGTACCAGAACCTGCGTTACCATAAGAAGAAAATCCAGTAAAGTTTGTAACTTTACTAACATCCCATGCAATATATTCATTTGCTTGACCTAAGTTAACAACTTTAGTTTTTAAAGTATCTCCACCTATACTCGAACTTGCAAACATTGAACTCATATCAGTTACATTGCTTGTATTCCAATTTCTAATTAAGTCTCCTGGAGATCTTTGTGAGAATGTAGTTGACATGTTTGTAACTTGACTAACGTCCCATTTATCTATTCCGAATTGTGCAACGTCACTATAACAACTAGCAAATAAAGAACCCATATTTCTTACTGGTGATAAATCTATATTTTCCCATGCTGCAGTTGCAGCTGCAGAGAATGTAAATGTAGATTTAGTAAAACCTGTAAAGGTTTCTGTTAGTGTAGGTACATCAGTCGCGTTTACATTTGCTCTAACTTCTCCCCATATCATACTGGAGCTATTCCATACAAAATCTCCCCATTGTTCTATACTAATAAGTTTGTATGAATCTCCTGCACTTACAAATGATCTATTATTTGATGCCCAATATTCTGTTCCTTTAAAATAAAATTTAACAGTATAGTCTCCTGCACTTGCATATGTATGTTGAGGTCTACTACCTGTAAATGTTTCACCATTTTCATCTCCATCTCCCCAGTGAATATCAACTGCATTTAAATTATTAAAGTATGTTTTAAGAGTTAATGAACCATTACCATATGAACTGTCACCTACTCTAAATCTAATAATCATTGGTACTATTGAAGATCTAGTTGGATCATTTGGAAATAAATCCTCTGTATCAATAACACCATCACCATCTGTATCTCTAACACTTGCCCATGCATTTACATGTTCGTGAACCTCAGTATCTAATAGTGCTGAACTCGATTGAGCTAATGTAACAAATGAATCTGCAAGATTTCTAAAAAGAGAACCAACTGCATATTCAATAGGTACTCTTTTGTTAGTATCTTTATCAACTATGTAAAATGAATAAGCTACTCTAGTATCGCTTATTCCTCTACCTTTAATATGTCTTCTAAGGTGTTCACCTCCATGAAATGCATAATTTCTTGTAAAGCCAGTAGCATCAGATGTCACTTCTACTAAGTTTGGATTAACTATTTTAAAACCAGTGGCCTCTTCTCTTGTTTTAACTTCAGTAACAAGTCTACCTGTGGATGTTCTTTTTAATTGTTGTTCAACTCCTCCTTTTTGAATTATAGGATTTATTTTTGATATTTTAGAAGTTTCTAAAAATCTTTTAGAAGTTAATTGTCTATTAGTAGAAATTGTACTAGGTGCTTGGCCAGTTTTAGTAATAATATTACCTGAACGCTTATATCCTGTTGTCTCCTTTTCAATTTTAAAATTTTGTTGAGATTTTTTAGTTGCAAGTGAAGATTTATTTCCTTGGTATCTAGCATATTGTTCTTCTCTTGCTGCTAATTTTCTTTTAGTGTATTCTTCATTATATTTAACCGCAATTGATTCATAATCAAGTCCAGTTACATCAACCCCTTCACTAACATCTACTAAATCTTCCATCATTTCCTTAGCCTTAGTCTTAAATTCAGCTTTATTAGAAGAAAGTTTTTCAGAAGCATGTACATTGGCGTCTGTTTCTTCAATTGCATCTGCTATTACTAAATAAAATTGATCTTTTTTAGTCGGTGCAGACATATTAATTAAAGCAACATCACTATCACTACCTGCCTTTGTTAAATAATCAGTTTTAAAAGTTTCTAGTTCATCGTCCTTTTTTCTTTTAACAAATCTAGTTAAACTTTTTCTATAATTGTTTAATGCTAATTCTTTAGTTTCTTTAGAAGCTGTAGCACTAAAGTTAGTATCTACAAACGCTTGTTCTTGTTCAGCTATCTTTTTACTAAATGATAAAAATCCAGCATATTCGGTTGTAGAATCATCTTCACTATTTTGAAAACCAACGAGTCCTAAATTTAAATATTCTTTAATTTTATCTTTTCTAGCTAATGTTGAGGGTAAATCAAAAAGTTCAGGACCTTGCTCTACAAGAATGTCTAATGCTTCATTTTCAGTTAAACCTTCATTGTCTTGTAAATCAACTAAAAATGTAGATATTGGTGAAATTGTACCACCCATTGATGAGTTTACCTTTCTAACACCACCTGTTGTAACAACTGCATCATTATCTGATTCGTCTGTAAAATAACTTTCTCCAGTCATTAAGTTTTCTCCTCCAGTCAATGTTATTTTACCATAAACTGGTTCAGAAAATTCATAATATCCTTGTGTGTTTGTATACGTTGTTAATAATTCTCCATTAATATTACGACCTTGTACAATAGCACCACTAATAAATGAACCCTCACCTGAACCGGAAATAACACCAGTTGCAGGGTATGTTGCAAAGAAAACTACCTTAGTTGGAATGTATTCTTCTTCTCCGTTTATTTTTTCTGGCATTGTAAAATTAAATAGAGTAGAATCTAGATTCTCTCCAATATTATTACTATTACTTTTAGATGAATGTCTTACTATGACGTTTTTATTTCCAGGAGTATCTACTAATAAATAACCATTAGTTGCCAGACCCCCAGTAGCTGTGACACTATGTGTTGTATTATAACTAAAATTGTCAGGTTTCCCTTGCTCTTCATAATATAATACACCTTCATTATTTCTAAGAGATGTTACTACCCATTCTTCATTTGCGTTTAAAGAAACATGGAATGTATCTTCATCCATATTAGTTGTCAACGTGTTTTGAGAAATAATACTACTTGTTTGAGGAACAGCATATAAGTTTTTATCATCATCTCCATTAAGTGAAGCTAAGTCAAATGCTTGTTTCTCTCCACTGTTCATAGAATATATTGAAGGACTTCCAACCATTGGATCTAACTTAAGATATATTCTTTCAGATTGATTGCCATATTGATCCTTTGCCCATGGAATTGTTAAAGAGTTATCGGAATTTTCGTCATATGGGCTTAAAATAGAATGTTCAACCCAGTAACCTACGCTTTCTGCATCTGTTTCAGCAGTTGCCTCTACTCTAGTAGATGGATTAAAATTACTACCGTAAAACACGTATATTGTAAATTGATATTGCGTGTGATTTCTGAAAAATACACCTGATTCGTTTTGAACAACGTCCATATCATATTCTGGATCAGTTACCAATGTTGAATTTCTTTTAATACCACCGACATCATATCTTCCCCAGTTATATTGTATTGCATCTTCTTCTGGTTCTTCACTCCAATCAAAGTTTAATACAGTTGGATCAGCAACTGCTGCCACATATTGTAAATGTTCACCGTATTGCCAACTTGGATTCCCTATTTCGCTTTCACCGGAAGTTGTAGTCTTTGTAGAAAGTGTAAGTCTATTTACTCCATTCTTTAAAAAGTTAAAATTATTACTTGACATTGTTTTTTATTTTTTTTACGTAAAATTATTTTATTTAAATATTTTACACCCTATTTTGAGTGTTCAGTTTATATATTTAAATCATACTAGCCAGGGCGTCATTTTGACTAAAAAAATATAATATGTTATTTAGTATATTACCGACTATTTCGCCCACAGGTCCAAGAAGTGCGGTAGTTTAAATAAATATACTAAATTAAACAAGGAACTCATAGAAAACACGCCAAGATTAAACAAAGATCTTAGAGTTCCCTAGAAAAAAAAATGAAATAGGAAAAAATATTATTATGACACTATAATAAAATATTAGCTTAATACCTATTCAACCTCAGCACATGAATCATTCTCCTCTTATATTACACAACAAATACTAGTCACTAGTGTAATTGATTCGCTGAGGTTTAAAAATATTAAATAAGATGAATAATGAAAATAATTTTATCACATACATCATAACAACTATCACTAAGTCATGGGGAGATCAATCCCAAGACAATACTGATAAGCCCAGCAACACTCAAGTCGAAGAAGATACTGAACAATAAGGTCATGTATACTACATTCAACCTGATCATTATTATCCTTTGCCTCCTCGGCGTACTCGGCTTTGGCTTCTACCTCTTTGCACACCTTGCCGAGCTTGAATCAAGAGTACACTTTTTAGAAAGGGATAAATTTATTAGAGACAACTACAATGGTGACATAGAGAAATGGAAGAAGGCCACCAATAAAAAGAAAAAGAAATGACAACCGAAGAGTGGGCCACAGTCATACTACTAATATGTTTAATCTATATTACTAGAATAATCAGGAAATGGGACTAGAAATTCCCCGGAGAAATTTTCGGCCAGAGGAACAATCAATTTTTTTTAATAATCTAGACTAGACACTAGTATGCCATAAATACTTAAACCAACTATAAGGCTTACGTGTTTCTAAATAGTCTGAATA
>Ga0181411_1000086_pt1 | contig 28811 bp, 51 predicted proteins | sample 34SPOviralmetaG_FD_130114 | JGI IMG/M metagenome (GOLD analysis project Ga0181411, IMG submission 130114) | Marine viral communities from the oligotrophic San Pedro Time Series (SPOT) site, San Pedro Channel, CA, USA - 34 SPOT_SRF_2012-07-09 | ecosystem: Environmental > Aquatic > Marine > Strait...
ATTTGGGGCTAATTACCCGGACGCTATACGTTTAATAGCGGGTACTATGCAAAGTATTACTAATGATTTAGGTAAAGAGCCTAGCGAAGTTTATTGCGCCGTTGGTAGCGGTACATTAGTTAAAGGTATATTAGCCGGTACTACTAAAGCTAAAGTTACAGGCGTAGTCGTAGGTAAAGAATTTGTTTATGAACACGAAAGATTAAGGTTAATAAAGTACCCTAAAGGGTTTGATTACCTTAGTAAATATAAAGCACCTTTTCAAAGTATGCCTAATTATGATTTAAAAGCTTTAGAAGTATGTTTGGAATTAAAAAAAAGTAACGACGTATTATTTTGGAACGTATATTAAGGAAGTAGAATTATAAAATATGAGTAAAAGAGGAAGAATACCTAAGCAAAATGACTTAAAAACAGGCCATAGGGATAATAATATTCAAGTTTTACACGGCGGCGCCGAATTTCCTAAGCCTACGGTAAAGCACCAATGGTTAGCTACTACGAAACGTAATTGGAAAAATTATTGGAATAGCGAGCTAAGTAGTACAGCGCAACCCGTAGATTTACCTGCTTTTTATAGATTATTTCAATTTTACGATGAGGTAGAACGCGCTAATCGTATGGTCTTAAAAATGGGTAATAAAGGTTTATTAAGTGTAGGTAGTCAAGGGCAGCCTAAAGTAAACCCGCTAATAGATTTAACTATTAAATTAGAAAGTAGCATTTTAAAACTAGAGCAAGAGCTAGGCCTAACACCGTTAGCGCGACAACGTTTAGGTATTGCATTCGGCGAGGCACAAATAGGCTTTAAACAATTACAAGAGTTTTTAAAAGAAGATGAATTAGAAACGGTAGACCCTAGATTACTTCTTGATCAACTAGAAGAAGAATAATGGCGGAAGTATATGCTAAGGATTGCGACGTATGTTTGCAACCTTTTTGGGATGACGTTAGTAACGACCTATGTAAAAAATGTAGAAAAGAAATAAAACAATTACGTAATAAGGCAGGGGCGGATTTAGTTAGATGTAAAAAATGTTTCGACTACTTTTACCAACACGGGACTATTATTAAATTATGCTTTTGGTGTTTAGATAATGAAGAAGAATAATTTACCTTTAACTAGAGGCGCGCGTGTAGTTAAGTTTATTGAAAAGTTTTGCGTACACGGTGAGGGCGACTTCTTTGGCGAGCCTTTTAAATTAGATAACTGGCAAAAAGCAATCATTTATGATTTATACGAAGTTAATGAAGATAAAAGCCGTAGATATAGGGAGGCGTTAATTGGACTTCCGAAAGGAAACGGAAAAACTGCTTTAGCAGCCGCTATCGGCCTATACGAGCTTTTGGGTAGTGGGGTTACTAGCCCTTTAGTAGCAGTAGCAGCCGCTAGTTATGAGCAAGCTAACTTAGTTTTTGGAACTATGAAAGTAATGTGTGATGAAAGTCCTATATTAAAAGATATGGTCGAAACTTTTGAAAACGAAATACAACTTAAAAATAGTCCGGGTAGAGCTTACCGCGTAGCTGCTAAAGCAGGTACTGCCGACGGTGGCCGTAATAGTTGCTTAATAGCAGATGAAATACACGAGTGGGCAAACATAAACCAAGAAAGAGTACATTATGTTTTGTCTAATAACACCGCTAAACGTAAAGACGGTTTAGTTTTAAATATTACTACGGCAGGTTATAACTTAGATAGTTTAGCCGGGCGTTTATATCAGCGCGGTCTTAAAAAGGAAACAGGCGAAAATGATGACCCGGAGTTTTATTTTAAATGGATAGGCGCTAAAGACGGCGACGATTTTGAGGATAAAAAGTTGTGGTCGGACGTTAACCCGGCAGTCCAAAACGATTGGTGGCCTTTAGAAAATCTTAACCGTAGATTTAAAAGCTTACCTTTACACGAGTTTCAAAGATACCATTTAAACCAATGGACGCGTACGGAAGAAGAAAGTTGGTTACCGCCTAACGCGTGGGATAATTGTTTCGGGGAGTTTGAATTAAACCCGGACGTTGAAACTTATTTAGGAGTAGATATGGCGCTGCACCACGATAGCGTAGCTATAGTACACGGGCAAAAAACTAAAAACGGTACCGTAATTTTAGATAGTAAGATTTGGCACCCGGATGATTACGACGTAATGGACATTCAAGAAATAGAAACTTATATTTTAGAATTATGTAAAACCTTTAACGTGAAAGAAGTAGCATACGACCCTGCTTTTTTTGAACGTAGCGCGCAAGTATTATTAGATAATGGGGTGCCTATGGTCAACTTTCCGCAAAGCCACGCCCGAATGGTTCCTGCTTGCGGTAATGCTTACGAGATGATTGTAAATAAAAAAGTTTTACATAAAGCTACGGCAACGTTTACTGATCAGGTGCTTTCGGCTGCACAAAAAATTACAGATAGCGGTTGGCGTTTAAGTAAAGGCCGAAGTAAACGAAAAATAGACGGTGCTATAGCTATGGTTATTATGTTAGATAGAATAACTGCGCCGATAGTTGATGACGCGCCTCCCGTCGCTATAATTAATTTATGATAAATAAAAATAATATGACAACGCTAGCGGAAGTTATAGGCGCCGCCCTTATAATTTACGGTGTATATACGTTTAGTATCGGCCTAGCTTACGTAGTAGCCGGTAGTTTTTTTATAGTAGGAAGTTATTTAATTAGTAAATGAGTTTATTTAATCGAGAAAATAGGGACGCAGCTTTAGGTAATTTAGCCGAGCTATTAAACCTCCGGGACGGTGGACTTTACAACTATACGGGCGAAAAAGTAAATGAACTAAGCGCGTTAGGTATAAGCCCTGTATTAAGTGCTATATCTCTTATAGCCGATAGTATAAGTATCTTACCTATAAAAACTATTAGATACGACGGCGATAAGAAAGTTTTTACGGAAAAACCTAAAATATTTGATAAACCTAACGTAAACCAGACTATTTTTGAAGTAGTACACCAAATTATTACTAGTTTATTAATGCACGGTAATAGTTTTATATTAATTGATAAAGATAGACAGGGCAGGCCTATAGCTATGACGCCTATACATAGTGATAAGGTAGTCGTAGAAATGCACAACGGAATTAAAACCTACACTATAGGAACGCAAAAAAATAAAAGAATTTTAACCGACGATAATATACTTCATTTAAAATGGTTTAGTTATCCGGGTAACTTAGTAGGGGTTAGCCCTTTAAGAGCTAACGGTAATATGTACGGTTTAGCTTTAGCAATGGAAAGACATATAGCGCAATTTTATGGGCAAGGCGGAACACCTAGTAGTATTTTAGAAACCGACCGTGATTTAACTAGCGAGCAAGCAAAGTTTTTGCAGGAAAATTGGTCTAGTAGCCATAACCGTAACCGTAAGCCTGCGGTTTTAACCGGCGGGCTTAAATGGAAATCTATAAGCGCGGGCGCGGGCGATGAGTTAATACAGGCTAGAGAGCAAATTGTAAATGAAGTAGCCCGTATATTTAGAGTACCGGCTCATTTAATAAATTCTAAAGACGGTAGTAACGTTTACAGTAATATTGAAAGTAACGGGTTAGCTTTTATTAGACATACCTTATTGCCTTACATAAGAAGAATAGAAGACGCTTTAAGTACTTTATTACCGGGTAAGCAAGTAGTTAAACTAGACACCGAAGAATACGCTAGGGGCGATTTATTTAGTAGGGTACGTACATTTCAAGTTGCTATATCTAGTGGCTTAATGACACCTAACGAGGCTAGAAATAGATTAGATTTAGAGCCTTATGAAAACGGCGACAATTTTTACTTAGGATTACAAGGAGCGCCGGTTGATCCTGCCCTTGCACCTTTAGGTAATGATGAACACGACCCTAAAAAAGATTTATTAAACCCGGAAACAGAATAAACTATGGCCGTAGATTTAACCGCACCTGCGTTTATGAAAAAGAATATGCAACGCGGGTTAGATAACCTTAATAAAGCAGGTAGTGGTTTAACACCTAAAACAATACGCGACGCTAGAAGTATTATTAGCAGCGGTAAGGTAAGCCCGGCTAAAGCTAAGTTAATGTTTCCGTGGCACGCTAGACACCAAAGCGATTTAAAAAGAGAAAAAAGTAACCCTAACGACCCTAAAACTTGGCGCGGTAGCGACGTAGCTTTTTTATTATGGGGTAGTAATCCGTGGACTAATCCAATGCAAGCAGGCGAGTGGGCAAAGCGTAAAGTTGAACAAATAAATAATGAAGAAAGAAATCTTGATCAGCGCGCACCTAGTGAGCCGGCGCCTAAAAAAGACCAAATTAAAGGTAGCGATAAAAATAAAAAGGGTAGTGCTAGCGGTAAGAGTAATAATATTAGTTTTAACGAAAGTACTACTAAGGCTATAAAAACAATAGTAGCCGAGCATAATGACATTGTTAAAGATATGGCTAGTTGGCGTAAGTTAAGAATACCTACTGCTAAAGCAGTAGTAAGACGAGGTTTTGGTGCTTATAGCGGTTCGCATAGACCCGGCGTAAGCAGGCAAGCGTGGGGTTTAGCTAGGTTAAAAGCTTTTAGTTATTTACTACGTAACGACCGACCAAAAAATACTAAATACGTAGGCGACAACGATTTACTTCCGGAAAGCCACCCACGTTTTAGTAAGAAAGAAAAAAAGAGCGACCTTTTTTATGACATAAAGGGCGACGCTATGTCATTAACAAGTAATATATTAAATAATAAGGTTAGGATTAATAACGTGAATAAAGAAAAAGAAAACCGTAGCTTTAATTTAGCGAATGTAGAAATAAGAGAAAATAATGACGGGGAGTTGTCTTATAGCTTTAGCGGTTACGCTAGTGTATTCGACAAGCCTTACGGAGTAAGAGATAGTAAAGGAACTTACACCGAAACAATTAAACCCGGCGCATTTAAAAAAACACTTCAAGAACAAGACGACGTTAGGTTTTTAATTAATCACGACGGTATACCTTTAGCACGTAGTAGCAGCGGTACCTTAAAACTAGAAGAAGATGAATACGGACTATTTGTTCAAGCAGATTTAGACGCTAATAATCCTAAAGTCGCTGAAGTTGCTAGCGCTATGAAACGTGGAGATTTAAACGAAATGTCTTTTGCTTTCGCAGCTATACGCGATGACTTTAGTGGCGAAAAAAGAGATGTACAAGAAGTAAGACTATTTGATGTAAGCGTCGTAACCTACCCGGCTAATAGTTACGCAGGCGCTACTTTAAGAGGACTAGATATAAGCGAGAATTTAAAAGAACTAGTCGAAAGTAGAAATAGCGATAAAGCAGTCGAAGTTTTAGAGGAAATTATTACTAAGCTAGATACACCTAGCGAGGAAAATGAGCGCTCTAAAAGTAACCCGAAATTAGAAATCTTAAAAATTAAGATGAAAAAAGACGGTTTACTCTAAGACGTTACGCCGGTTTCATAAACCACCTAACGCAATAAGTAAAAGCAAATTAATTACATAAAGGAATTAAATTGAAAAAATTAATTGAATTAAGGGACGCTAACGCTGTTGAACTTGATACTTTAGTTACTGCAATGGAAGAAATGGAAACAGGCGAAGAACTCGACGCAAAGTTGGAGCGATCAAATGTTTTAGTTTCCGAAATAAAAGAACTAGACGAAAAAATCAAGGCTGACGCAGATATGCGCGCTACCTTAAAAGAAGTTGAGGAAAGTAGAAAATCTTTAGAGATTAAAGATGAAGACATTTCCGAAACACGAATGGAAGTTAAAGAGCCAGATATGTATCGTAAGGATGCTGAAAATTCATTTTTTAATGATATGTATGACGCTAAATTTAACCAAAATTATGACGCACAAAAAAGATTATCCGAGCACCAAGATGTCCATAAAAGGGATGTCGGTACCGGAGCTTTTTCTGGCCTCGTAGTTCCGCAGTACCTCGTTGACGACTATGCACCGCTTGCAAGAGCAGGGGCAGCAGTTTATAACGCGTTACCAAAAAGAGAATTACCTGCATTTGGAAACAAAGTAGAAATCTCAAGAATTACAACCGGCTCTACTGCAGCTGAACAGGCAACTGAAAACTCAGCAGTTTCCGAAACAAATATGGACGACACTTTATTAACAGTTAATGTTGATACAATTGCCGGTCAACAAGATGTTTCAAAACAAGCATTAGATAGAGGCGGGCAACCGGGTTTCAATCTCGAAAATATTATTTTTCAAGACCTACTCGGCGCATACTATACAAAGCTAGATAACTTACTGATCAACGGTTCAGGTTCCTCCGGGCAACCACTTGGAATAAAATCCGTTGGCGGAATAAATACAGTGACTTACACAGACGCAAGTCCTACAGTCGCTGAACTTTATCCTAAGTTAGCCGACGCTTTACAAAAAGTTAATGCAAATAGATTTGCACCTGCTAACGCAATCATAATGCACCCGAGACGTTGGGGTTTCCTAACTGCCGGGCTTGATAGCTCAAACAGGCCATTAATCGTACCGGCCGGAAATAATCCGGATAACGCCATTGGCGTAGGGGACGCTGCTAAATACGGAAACGTAGTTGGTAACATTCTCGGAGTACCGGTAATTACAGACGCTAACATTCAAACGGATGCTGGATCAGGCAACGACGAAGACATAATCTTAGTCGTAAAGGCCGACGACCATATCTTAATGGAGCAAGACGTCTTTACTGCAAAGTTTGAAGAAACTAATGCAGGTTCATTAACTACTAAATTAGTAGTTTACGGATATGTTGCATTCGCAAGCGGTAGATACCCTGCGGGCACAACAATGATTAACGGAACAGGGTTGATAACACCAACCTTTTAATTAAAATTGGTTTATACGTGTCGGGCAACCGACACGTTAAACCATTAGAAAGATTTTATGAGTAAAAATAAAGAACAAATAGCAGCCCTTAAAGAAGAATTAAGAGGCTACGAGATTTACGGAAAGGCAAAACGTGCTGAAGAAGTTAAAAAAGAAATTAAAGCGCTTGGCGGCAAAATTGAAAATAAAGCTGCTAAACCTAAGTCCGAAAAAAAAGTAGTTAAGAAGTAATTATGCCTAAAGGGATTGGCTACGGTAAGAAAAAAATGAAAGGTCGTAAAGGCAAAGGCCGTAAGGGTAAATAACCTATGGCTATTACTAACGGGTATATAACCCAAAACGATTTAAAAGAGTTTGTAGGTATACCTACTAGCGATACTGCGGACGACGACTTACTAGATAACGCTATAAATGGTGCTAGTAGGCAAATAGACGCGTTTTGCGGACGTAAGTTTTACGCTGACGGATCAACTAGCGCTCGAGTTTTTTTTACTAATGATTTTTATAGATTACCAGTCGATGATATTTCAACAGCTACCGGGTTAGTTATTAAATATGATGACGACGACGACGGTACTTATGAAGTAACCGTACCTAGTAATGAGTTTCAACTTTTACCTATAAATGGTGTTGTAGGGGGTATAGAGGGTAGCCCTTACTACATTATTCAATTAAATAGCAACGGTAGTTACGAGTGGCCTATAAGTAATACTAGTAATAGACCTTACGCTGAAATTACGGCTAATTGGGGTTACGCTAGTACACCCGAGCCAATAAAATACGCTACGAAAATGTTAGCTAGTGAACTTTTTGCTATGCGCAACGCACCTTTAGGAGTAGCAGGCGTAGGCGACTTTGGGGTAGTAAACGTTCAACAAAACAGAGAAGTAACTCGTTTATTACAACCATTTCGTAAGGCTAGCGTTTTAGGGGTAGTTTAATGGCCGCCCTACACCAAGTCCGGGACGGTATTAAAACTACTTTAGAAAATAACATAAGCGGTTTAAGAGTTTACGACGTAGTTCCAGATTATGCTTTAAACTTTCCGGTAGCAATAGTTTTACCGGTAAATATTAATTTTAATATAGCTATGCAAAGAGGAACTGATCAGTACACTTTTGACATTTTAGTAGCCGTAGAGCGTGGTAATAGCCGTACCGCTCAAGATAAACTCGACCAATATATAACAGGGCAGGGTAGTAGTTCACTAAGGCAGGCTATATTTAATAATAGAACGTTAGGCTTAGACAACACCGACGCGACTATAACGGGCGTAAGTAATTACGCAGCGGACGTTAATTTAAACGGTATAGACGCAATAGGTGCGAACGTAAGCCTCGAAGTTTATACTAAAGGAACAAGTTAATGCCTAAATTTAAAATAATAGGAACAAAAAAAATTGACGGTAAAGAGCCGGGTAGCACTATAACTATAGAGGACTTAGATAAAATAATTACACTAACTAAGGCCGGGCATATTGCAGCGATTAGTAAAAAAGAAAATTTAAAAAAAGCAAAAAAAGCGCTTGATCAAGGAAATAAAAAAGATGAGGTTAAAGATGTCAAATAATTGTTGTGGGGCTTGCCCTAACGGTTGCGGTGGTAAGTAATGGCTAAATACGTATTTACCGACGGAAAATTATTTTTAGGAGGTTACGACTTTAGTAGTAATACTAACGCGGTGACTTTAGACGTAACGGTCGATGAGCAAGACGTTACTACTATAAATAGTAGTGGGTTTAGAGAAAGAATAGGCGGTCTTAAAGATAGCACTATTTCCATTGACGGTTTTTATGAGGCCGGAGCTGAAAAACCCGATGCTTTATTAGGAGCTAACGTAGGTAACGAGATTATTTGCACAGTAGTTCCGGACGCCGGCGTAGGTAATACAGCCTACTTTTTAAAATCTAAATTATTTAGTTACTCAATACTAGGGGCTATAGGCGAAGTTGCGCCGTTTACTGTAAGTAAAAGTAATAGCACCGACAAAGTTGTAAGGGGTACTATTAACCTAGATAGCGATATTACCGCTACAGGATCAAGCACCGGAATACAATTAGGCGCCGTAGCAGCAACCGAAAGCATATACGCGGCTATACATTGTACCGGCGTTAGCGGTACAAGTACCCCTACTATTACGTTCGTATTAGAAAGCGATGATAACTCGGGCTTTACTAGTGCAACTACTAGAGCTACCTTTACGGGTATAACAGCTATAGCTAGCGAGATTAAAAAAGTTAGCGGGGCAATTGCAGATGACTATTATAGACTTTCATACACCGTTAGCGGTACTAATCCTAGTTTTAGTATTCACGCTACGCTCGGTATAGAATAACCACGTCAACCGGCTATTTTAAGCCGTTCTGACGCCCTTAAAATTCATAGTTAAGCAAGTACGCCTACCTACTAAATATATATAATTTTTCTAAAAAACCCTTATTTTAAAAGACTTATTTATATTTTACGGCTTATACTGGTTATATAAATTACTTAGGGAGTAAAAAATGAGCTTAAATGCTAAAGAAAGAAAACTAGTTAACTACATAGTAAAATTTACTAGCGTATTAGCTAACTTAGACGAAATAAAAACTAATACTATATTAACCGCTTGCGAATTAGCTAAGGTAGATACTACCGACGTTAATACCGTAAAAGTTAGAATAGCTTTATTAGAAATCAAAAACAATAACCTATTAGGGAGGTAAATAATGGCGTTAAGTAGAAAATATTATGAATTAGTAGCCAAAGAAATAAACGAAATGGTTAAGTTACAAGAGGGGCAACAAAGTGCTCTTTTTACATTAGATAAATTAATGTGCAATTTAGCTTTAAGATTTGAAGAAGATAATGCTAATTTTGATAATGTTAAATTTCTTAAAGCGTGTTTAAAAGACGTAACTTAACTCCCTAGTTAATTACGTACGTTAAAAAGCCGGGTTTTATCCGCCCGGCTTTTTTAATGTCATATTACGCCCGCGCTGATCAGCGCGACTTAAAATTTAATTATTAAGTAAAGGAGTTAAATTGGCAAAGTTTGTATTAAATAACGCTAGCGTAACAATTAATAGCGTGGACTTAAGTGACCACGTATCAAGCGTTACATTAGATATTACGGCCGACGAAGTTGAAGAAACAGCGTTCGGGCAAACTTTTAAAAGTAGATTAGGTGGACTTAAAGACGGTACCCTTAGTATTGATTTCCAACAAGATTTCGCTGCAAGCGAAGTGGATGCAACACTATGGCCGCTTTTAGGAACTGTTACTACTTTTGAAATAAAAGCAGATAGTGGAGCAGTAGCTGCTACTAACCCTAAATATAGTGGTTCAGTATTAGTTAATAACCACCAACCCGTAGCTAACGGCGTAGGTGAACTAGCAAGTTTTTCCGTAAGTTTTCCAACTAGCGGAACAATTACTAGAGCTACTTCTTAGTATGTCAAGTTTGCAAGGGTTACACCAACTCACACTTGTAATTGAAGACGGTACTAAAAAAGAAGTAACGTTAAGGCCTATAGATTTCGTAGCGCTAGAACGTAAGTTCGGTCAAAGACCGGCTAGCGATTTAGAAAAACTTAGTTTTGAGGAGTTAATGTATTTATGTTGGAACGCTAGTAAGCGTACCGGCGTTACAGATGACTTTGATAAATGGCTAAGTACCGTAGCTACGATAGACGGTTTAGGTGGCGAAGACCCGGAGTAACCGGCGGCTATTATTTAGACCTAATAGCCGAAGTTAGTTTAGCTGCCGGGCTTGATCCTATGGGCGTAGCGGAATTACCGCTACCAATGTTTTTAGCGTTACAAAGAGCTTTAAATAAACGAGCGGAAGATTATAACAATGGCTAAAGGTATTTTTAAAACTACAAGTGGAACGGGTATAGCCGTAGAGGGCTTAAACGATACCGTACGTGGTTTACGTGATTTAGAGCAAGGTAAAGAAGTTAGAAAAGCTTTACGCGTTTTACATAAAGATATTTCAAAGCAAGTAGAAAACCGTACGCGTATAGAGGCTTTAAAGCAAAGCGTAAACGGTAAGCCGGTACCTAAAAGAACTAAAGGTGCTAAAGGTTACGTAGGTGGTGGAACTGATCGCACCGCTTTTTTAGATATACGTAAAACTAATAAGTTCGTTAGGTCTATAGAATTTGGCCGTGAATACCAATACGTAAACTTCTTTACTAATAAGCAAGGTAATACTTTAAATATGGATAAAAACTTTCGTGGGGTTTTCTTACCCGTAAACGAATTAAGGCGTAAAGTTTATAAAAGGTGGATAGGTAATAAGTGGCGAAGTACAGGCGTATTTCCAGAGGGGGCTAGGGTACACGGTTACGTTGCCGAGCCTACTATAGCTAAAGCAGTACCGGTTATAACGGAAGATTATAGTGAACGAATGTTTGATACTGTAAAAAAAGCAATTAAGGAAAATAAATAATGGCAGGGCAAAATACTAAAACGTTAAGGTTTGAGTTTTTAGCAGATACTAAAAAGTTTTTAGGCAACATAGGTAAAGTAGGTAAAAAGTTCGGCGACTTGTCAGCCGATATGAAAAAGACCGGCGATACAATTAATAAAGCCGTAGCCGGTATAGGTATAGCTGCGGGTGCAGCAGCCGGGCAATCTTTAAGAGCTTTTAGAGATTTTGAAACCGGTATGAATGAGGTTTTTACTCTTTTACCGGGTACTACGCAAGAAGCTTTTGACAATATTAATGCAGATGTTTTAAAGCTATCTAAAGAAATAGGTAGATTACCCGAAGATATTATCCCGGCTTTATATGACTCATTATCCGCAGGAGTACCTCCGGGCAATGTTTTTGATTTTTTAGAAACCGCTAATAAATTAGCCGTAGGTGGAGCTACCGAACTAGGTATAGCCGTTGACGGTTTAACTACCGTAGTAAACGCTTTTGGTAGTGATGTAATTAGCGTAGGGCAAGCGTCCGATATTATATTTACCGCCGTAAAGGGTGGTAAAACTACCGTAGAGGAACTATCTAAAGCTATGTTCAACGTCGCACCTATTGCAGCGTCTATGGGTATAGAATTTGGTAACGTAACGGCTGCGGTAGCAACCTTAACCGCATCGGGTACTCCTACTAGTGTTGCTATGACGCAGATTAGAGCTGCATTGTCAGAGCTTGCTAAACCTACTAGTAAAATATCTAAGTTATTTACAGAATTAACCGGGCAAAGTTTTGAGGAATTTATAGCTAGCGGTGGCGACTTAAAAGAGGGTTTTGACATTATTAAAAAGGGTGCCGAGTTAAATGGTAAGCCTTTAGCAGAATACGTAGGGTCGGTAGAGGCTCTAGGTGCTATTCAAACTCTTACGGGTAAAGGTAGCGAAAAATTTGCTAGCGAAATAGTAAATGCTGCTAATGCAGTAGGAGCAACCGACGCTGCTTTTGAACAAGGTTCGCAGGGTATAGGATTGGTTTTAGAAAAACTAAAAGCTAGTTTTCAAGTATTACAAATAGAAATCGGACAAAAATTAGCGCCGATACTTATAGACGCTATAGATAATATTAAAAAAAGATTTGATGAAATAAGGCCGGGTTTAGAAAACTTCGTTAAAAATGTTAAAAGCTTTTTTTCCTCTGATCAGGTCGTCAATACTATAAGTAAATTAAAAGACGCTTTTAAAAGTTTGCAGGAACGTTTAGCGCCTGTAGTAGATAAAATACAAGCATTTTTTAAAGCTAACCCTAAAGTAGCGTTTACGTCGTTAGCGGTCGTTATAGGCGGTATATTACTAGCTAGCGTACTTTCTATAGCTAGTGCTTTTGCAGCTCTATTTAGCCCGGTTACGCTCATAATAGGTGCTATAGCAGCCCTTGCCGGAGGTTTTAGGTTCGCTTACGACAATGTTGAAGTGTTTAGAAATTTTGTAGATAATAGTATTTCGTTTTTAAAAAACTTATTTAGTAACTTTATTAACTTTTTTAAAAGCGACGGTTTCGTAGGTGCATTTAATAAAGGATTAGATTTCGTTAAACTACAGTTTGAAAACTTAAAAACAGTATTTAAAGGGGTAGTAGATTTTCTTAAAGCATTATTTACCGGCGACGTATCAGGCGCCGTAGATAGCCTTAAAGATATATTTAAAGGTTTACTAAGTTTCTTTAAAAATAATTGGAACTTATTTGGTACCTTAAAAGATGTTTTTCTTAATGCCCTTAGTAAAACTAAAGACTTTTTAGTTCCTAAATTAAAAGAATTTGGAAAAAACTTTACTGAAACTATTAGTACGGTTTTAAAAACTAGTGCGGGCGTAGTTATGGAGGGCGTTAAGTTCGTATTTAATAAAGTTATAAATAAAATTAATGGTTTCATAAATGACTTAAATAGTGGTTTAGGTTTTAGTTTTTTCGGAATAGACATTGATCCACCAGATTTACCTAATATCCCTCAATTGGCCGAAGGTGGTATTGTAACCAAACCTACGCTCGCTATGATTGGCGAGGCGGGTACGGAGGCAGTAATACCGTTACCCTCGAGAGTTGGCGGGGGTTTAGGCCAACAACCTACTATTAATTTAACCGTAAACGCCGGCTTAGGTACCGACGGGGCAGAAGTAGGCCGTATAATAGTCGAACAAATAGAAAAATATAACAGGCGTAATTTAAGGATTGTCTAATGGCGCAACCTACTATACGCGTTCGTTTAGGTTTTACGGCTAATACTTTTACTTTAGACGATTTAGTAAGAGGTATTTTAGATACCGGGCAATTAGGTGGTGCCGTTACTTTAACTGATGTAACCTCCGATGTTCAAAACGTAGCTATAAGTCGTGGTAGGTCTAAAGATTTAGATAGTTTTTTTACGGGTAACTGCGCCATTAAATTATTAAATAATGAACGTAAATATGAAAACACGAACACTAGTAGTCCGTATTATCCCGGTATAGAGCCATTTATAGTTATGCACGTAGACGCTACTACGGACGGCGGCAGCAATTATGAAGATTTATTTGTTGGTTTTGTAGCAGATATAAATTTAAGTTACCCGGACACTAATAACTCTTTTGCTACCTTTACAGGTTTTGACGCTTTTATGAAAATTAATAATACCGAGTTACAAAGTCAAAGTTTTTCTAGTAGCGATAGTGGTACGTTAATAAATAATATTTTAAATAGTGATACGGTAAAATTTAGCACTGCAAATAGAGATATTGAAACCGGCGTTTCGACAATGCAAGCTTTAAGTAATATAACCGATAATACGTTAAGTATTTTACAAACAATAGAGCGCAGCGAAAACGGACTTTTATTTATGTCTAAAAGCGGTAAGTTAACATTTAAAAACCGTCATACGACTTTTCCTAGTAGCGCGTCTATGACATTTAGCGATGACGGTAGCGACATACCTTATAACAGCGTAGATTACATAAACGACGACAATGAAATTTATAACGTTATTAACTTAACCCGTACGGGCGGTACTACGCAAACTAAAGAAGATACCGGGAGCCAACTTAAATACCTTATACGTACTTTAACCCGTAGCGGTTTATTAAATAACAATGACGCCGAAGTAAGCGATGCTGCTTTATTTTTATTAGGTAAGTTTAAAGACGCTTTATTAAGGTTTGATAATTTAGAAGTTAATTTAAAAGATATTGGAACTAGTAGCCAAAATAGTATTTTAGGTAGCGAGGTAGGGGATATAGTAAATGTAGAGCTAAGTCCACCCGGTAGTGGTAGCCCTAGCCAAATAGTTAGCTTAGAAATACTAGATAGTATTACTTATAGCGTTACGCCCGATACTTTTAAAGTAAATTATAAATTAAGCAAAGCTGATCAGCAAGCTTTTATGAGATTAGATAACACTTTATTTGGTATTTTAGATACGGATAAACTTGGTTATTAATGTCATATTGCGCTGATCAGTAAGAAAAGGAAATAAAATAAAAATATGCCTAGTGGATTTAAAACATTTAGTACCGGTGAGGTACTAACAGCAGCCGACGTAAATAATTATTTGATGGAGCAAAGTATAAGCGTTTTTGCAGATACTAGCGCGCGTAACAGTGGTATTACTAGTCCGGAAAACGGGCAAGCTTGTTTCCTACTTGATACACAAACACTTCAATTTTATTTTTCAAGTGCGTGGAATAACTTTGTAGGCGACGGAGATATTACGGGCGTCACGGCAGGCAATGGTCTTAGTGGTGGTGGCGTTAGCGGGGCTGTATCTTTAGCTTTAGATTTAAACGAATTAAGCGCTGCGACTGTAAATGTCGCTAACGATAGTATTGCTATAGTAGACGCCGACGATAACTCATCTAAAAAAGAAAGTATTGCTGATTTAGCAACGGCTATGGCCGACGGAACTACAATTACGGCGACCGGTGGTGTACTTAGTGCAGGTGGCGGTGGCGTTAGTTTAGGTTTAGTAATAGCTTTATCATAAGAAAGGAATAATATAAAATGGCGGAAACATTCAAAACGGCTGATATAGCCCTTACGAACTCCGAACAAACATTATATACTGCACCGGCTAGTTCCGGAGCGGTGGCAATAGGTTTGTCTTTAAGAGTTACTAATATTGACGGAACTAATGATGATAGCGTTACGGTTACAATTTATGAAACCGGCGGATCAACTAAAAAAGCAGAAATAGCTCACACTATGCTAGTACCTGCGGATAGTTCATTGGAGTTAATGGGTAACTCGAAAATCGTATTAGAGCAAAGCGAAGTAATTAAAATACAGGGCGTTGCGTCTTCCGGCGATTTAGAGGCCTATTTATCAGTTTTAGAAATTACAACCTAGAGGTAAATTATGTCAGAATATGGTTATACGGGTGCGGTACCTACGCAAAATACGGCTAAAAATTCAGGGGTTTTTCAAGTAAACGATATTATAGATTTACAAGCCGACAACGGTTGGTCTTTATCCGAATACCCCGTTCAATATTTGGTTATTGCAGGAGGCGGAAGTGGTGGATGTGGTTTTTCCCTAGCAGCCGGTGCCGGTGGTGGTGCAGGAGGATATAGAAATTCGTACGCTAGTGAAGATAGCGGTGCTAATTCATCAACTGAAACACCAATGACAATAACCCCTAACACAGATTTTTTAATTACTGTAGGTGCAGGTGGAGCAGCTACAACTAATCATTCACCCGGAAATGCAGGAAACGATAGCGTCTTAGGAGCAGTTACTTCTGTAGGAGGCGGTCGAGGATCAAGTGCAACTAACGGCGGGCCAACTTCAGGTGGCTCAGGTGGTGGTGGAACAGGTTATCACGGTCGAGCATCTGGAACTACTGATCAAGGTAGTATCGGTGGACACGGACTTCACGGCCCGAATACTTGTCCTAATCACTACCAAGCAGGTGGTGGTGGTGGTGGCGCAAGCGCCGCGGGTACACGTTGTAGTTGTTCAGGTGGTGCTATACCCGGTGGTAATGGTTTAAATTCATCAATTACAGGAACATCAGTCGGTCGTGGTGGTGGTGGCTCGGGCTCAAATAATGATACTACTTCTAATCAAGCTAATGGTAATAATGGTTATGGTGGAGGTAATGCTAGAGCAGGTACGGGCTCAGGTAATTCTTATAGTGGGGTTGCAAACACCGGTGGCGGTGGCGGTGGTGGACAAGCTAATACGTCTGCTAATTCTGGTGCAGGTGGTAGTGGTACGGTTATAGTTAGAGTTCCTTTAGATTGGAATTGTAATAACGCTAGCGGGTTAACATTTACCGAAACTTTAGATTATGTACTTCACCAAAAAATTATTCAATTTACTGCCGGTACTGATACAGTACAGTTCGGGGCTTAATATGGCACATTTTGCATTTATAAACGAAGAAAATATAGTCGTCGAAGTTATCACGGGTAAAAATGAAGATGAGGCTACGCCTGACGGTTTTAGTAATTGGGAAGAATATTACGAAACTAAAAGAGAGGGTTTAACTTGTAAACGTACTTCTTTTAATACTTACGATGATGTTTATTTAGATAATACAACAGGCGAAGAAGACGCTGATCAAAGTAAAAAATTTAGAGGAAACTATGCAGGAATAGGAAGTATTTATAAACCTACTGAAAATATTTTTACACCGCCTAAACCTTATGAAAGTTGGATTTACGACGAAACTATTGGAAACTTAGGTAATTGGAAACCACCAATAGATAAACCTACTTCTTACGACGAAGAAACAGAAAATTATTTGTGGAACGAAGAAGAAGTACAATGGGATTTATATAGGTGGAATACTGTTACTGAAATATTTGAAAAAGTAGAATAAAAAAAACCTTTATAAAGCTAATATGGTTTTATGAAAAAAATTACATTTAAAGCAGTCCAAAAAAAATACGAAACATTAGATCGTATGCCTATACCGGCAAGTAAAAAATTGCCTAATTGGTTTAAAGACATAAACATTTACGGGGATATTAAAAAAGTAGATGAAATAGAAGTTGCTGCTAATTTGACTAATAGTACGTATAAAAAGTGCGTACCTATGTTAGACGCTTTAACTTTAGGATATATTATTGAAACTCAATACGATATAGTTTTAAAACATAAGAACGATAATTGGGATTTAAGCTGGAAAACTCAAGAAACTATTATGGAGCCTCACGCCGAACACACCTCTAAAATAGATACCCCTTACGGTTATTACCCGCAAGTAGCTAAATATACTTATAGACGTATTCCTATTACGCCTAAAGGTTATTCATCTTTAATAATTAGTCCGTTAGGTTTTAATAAATTACCCTTTAAAGCAGTAGCAGGGGTAGTAGATACCGACAATAATATTTCAGCTTTTGCTTTACCCGTTTGGGTTTCCAAAAAGCATAAAGGCATAATTAAACACGGTACCCCTTTAGCGCAAGTAATACCATTTAAAAGAGATAATTGGGAAATGGTAAGTGATTTTTTTGAGGACGGGGCTTACTACTTACAAGAGCAAAGCAGTTTTGGTAGGTATGCTATTAATCACTACGCCAATAAAATATGGACTAAAAAGAAATTTAAGTGACTAAACTTCAAGAAATGCGCTTAGTAGCATTAGAACGTGCTAATAACCGTTGCGAATGGCCGGAATGTATTAATTACGACCAAAAATTAGAGCTAGCGCATTTAAAAGATATAGGTATGGGCGGTAACCCTACCCGTAAATATGATATAAATAATGTAGCTATGTTATGTAAGTTACATCACGACATTTATGACGGGCGTACTATATCATACGCTAAAAGGGAGTACCGGGTACTGCTAAAATCTTACTTAGATTATGAGCGAGAATAATTATACCCAAAAGGAAATAACTTCTAAAATTATGTTAGATTTAGAAAAAATATTTGCTAAGTTAGATGAATTAGCTAAAGATATAAATACAAGGCCTACCCGCGCAGAAATTTACGGGTGGATTATTGCCGGTATATCTATAGCTACACTACTTAACGTGATAATGTAATGAAAGCACAAGTAAACCTTTCACAAATACTTCAAGGCGGTTTAGCAGCTTTAGTAGGTTGGTTATTTAAAACCGTTAACGATTTACAACAATTAGTCGCAGTATCGGAAATACAAATACAAAAACTAGAGGAAAATATAGTAGCTTTAGCATTAAGAGAACGTGAATTAAATTCTGCTATAACAGAAATCTTGATCAAGCTCGGTGGCTAATGTTAACTAAAATAAAAGATAACATAGGTCTAATAGCTACGGCGATTGCTTTAATGGGTACTATAGGTACCGGGCTTAGTACCGCAGCAGATATTGTTAATACTTTACAGGGTATAGATGACCGTATGAATAATATCGAATACGAATTTAATACATTAAAAGAAAGCACATACGTTCAAAACGACATAGCAGTACTTTATGAAAAAATTCAAGACTTAGAAATCGCTGCACAAAATGTAGGAAGATTTAATGAAGAAATGGCTACGCTACAGGCTAATTTATATAACTTAGAGCAAACAGTTCGGGACGGTGGTTTTGATTTAGATAGATATTACTTACTAGAAAAGTGGGAGTATCAAGACCTTAATGACTCAATGACAAGGGTAGAAACACAAGTGCAAACCGTTACTAATAGTATGTGGGAGCTTAACGATTTAAAAACTAGATTAGCTTATATAGAGGCAAATAGTCACGGACATTAAAATTATATTATGGATTATTTAATAGGTTTTTTATTAGGTTATTTTTTAAAAGAAACTAGTAATTTTATTAAAAGAATAAGCCTTAACGATTGGCAAAACCGTAACTATTATAACAAATCTTATAAGTGGATAGATTTAGAAGAAGACGACTTTATTTAATACCTAAAACTTTAAATGTCGTATAAAACGGATATAATAGCCTTAACAGAATAAAGGGGCTAACTATGACACAAATAGACCTAGATACGTTTATTACTACTAAAATGAAATCACACCCTCGAAAATTCGAGCAAAAATACCCTAATGAAACAAAAATTATTTTAAAACTAATAAAGCAAGCATTAGATAAAAAAGGCCAAGAATTTGGTTATAAATATAATTATTTAGCTATTACAGAATACTGCGTCGAGGTTTTAGGTTTTACTATGGTAAGTAAAGAGGGTTTACGAAAAATAATTGCACGTATTGCTAAAGAAAATAGTTGCGAGCTATGAACTTCGACGATTATATAAAAAATAGAGAAGACGTACCTACTACTAACGGTAAAACCCCTAAAGCTAGCCCGGACTGGATGCCCGGAGTAGAAATGAAAAGCGGTAAAGGTAGTATAACTACTAAAGCTATACCGCAAGGCAGCCCTAATTGGAACGAATGGATAGATTTTTGGCTAGGCGAGGGCGCTAGTAAAAACTTTTACGTACGTGAAGATGAGCCTGTTAACTTTCGTACTTGGCAGGGTTGGGGTAAAGAGGGTATACAAAACCTTTATTATTTTAAGGCTAACCTATACGCGCGTAAAGATATGGGTTACGAAGATAAAGATTTAAAAAAGCTAGTTAGTAACGCTAAACGTAAAAAGCCCGCTGATCAGCGCAAAAGTAAAAATAAAAAAGCTTTTGTAATATGTATGTCGGATTGGCAAGTCGGCAAAGAGGGTACGGAAAATATGTTAGATAGATATTATGACGGCCTTAATCGTATAGCCGAACAAATAAAGTTTCTTAAACGTAAACATAAAGACCTAGATAAGTTAATTATTGCGGGATTAGGCGATTTAGTCGAGTCGTGCAGTGGCCACTACTCGATGCAAACTTTTACGACCGTGCTCGATGAACGTCAGCAAAAAACACTAGCCCGGCAGATGTTATTAGACGCCTTTAATAGATTTAGTAAAGACTTTAACGAAGTATTAGGGCTATGCGCTTTAGGAAATCACGGTGAAAAAAGAATAGGTACTAAAGCATATACAACTTTCGGGGATAATAAAGACGGTGAGTTATTTGATGAGGTAGCGCAGGTTTTAGCAGCTGATCCTAGTAAAAAGCACGTTAAATTTACTATACCGGGTAATAGCCTAGCGTATAGCGTAGAAGTTTTACCGGGTACCGTACTAACGCTAGCACACGGCCACCAAGCTAAACGTGGAACGACACCGGCCGCCCGTGTAGAGAATTGGTTTAATAAAATGGCTAGTAAGCAAAGTAAAGGCGGTTTTTACGCTACTAATGTTTTATTAGTAGGACATTACCACCACCATTGGAGCAAAGAAAACGAACGTTTACTTTTAGGAACTACGACCATAGATGACGGTAGCCAATGGTTCGAGGAAGGTGGCGGGGATAAAAGTTTACCCGGCATAACTACCTTAGTTTTACATAGTAATGAAGATTTAAGAAAGTGGAGTGATATAGAAATATTATGAGTACTAGACGCGGAAGTAGTAAGTGGTACCTAGAGCATTGGAAACACGCTTTAGGCAACCAAGAAGATTTAATAATAATGAATTTTAACGGTACGGGTAGGGCGCGTATAAATAAAGAAGTTTTACCTGCCTTTACATTGTTAAATATGTGTTTAAAAGACGACGAATATATAACGCAAAAAAAAACTACGGGCGGTTTTAATTATAGGAAAATAGCGGGTAGCGATAGATATAGTTGCCACGCCTATGGTTTAGCCGTAGATATTAATTGGCAGCTTAACCCGGTTACTAGGGACGGAAGTATTAAAACGAATTTTCAAGATAGCACGATTAATAAAATATTAAATATTAAAACGCAAGACGGTTTACCTATTTTTAGGTGGGGCGGTAACTATAACAGTTACAAAGACCCTATGCACTTTGAAATATTTGTAACACCGGAAGAACTAAGTAAAGGAATAATTAGAGAAAACTTTGATCAGCGCGAATATATTAAGTTAGGTTTATCTACTAAACCTTTACGTAAGGGCGATAAAGGTACGGGCGTAGCATATATACAACAACTTTTAAACGAGGTTATAAATGCTAAGTTAGTAGCCGACGGCGATTTTGGAAACTTAACGCAAGCTAGTGTTTTAATATTTCAAAAAAAAGCAGGTTTAGTAGAAGACGGTATTGTCGGAAGTAATACCTACGCTAAAATTATGGAGTTTAAAAATGCTAAGGTTATAAAACGAAAGGAAAAAAATGTCAAATACGAAATCGAGTAAAAATTGGAAAAGTTATTGGGGCTTTATGTTATCTAAAGCTTTTCGCACCGGTTTACAAAGTGCTATTTCTTTATACTTAGCAAATAGTACCGGAATAATTGACGCGGACTTATTTGAACTTTTAGGAGTGGCTTTTCTAAGTTCATTTATCACAGTTATTCAGCACGCGCTAGAGCAGTATAAACCTAAACAAACTTGGTCTTAAAAACTAAGATAGGTTAAAATTAAAAAAAAGTGTGATATTACCCCTAAGTAATTATCGCAGCCCGATTAAAAGCCGGATAGCAATATTCGGCTTTTTTCTTTTCTCAACATAGGGCAAATTTACGTTCTCTAGCTTTTAAATTGTAGGTCTGCGAGTAACAGGCGTAACCTTTATATTTAAAGGAATTTACCCGTAAACGTATGAATAAGCTTTTATTTAAAAAAATTTAGTATATAATTGTCAGTATTACTTAGGAGGTAAAAATGAAATTATATAAAGTAACTAGTAAAGATACCCTAGCTATAGAGGGTCGTACCTATAGCGCAGTAGATAAAGGTAGTGACTTAATACTTACTCATACGGTAGCAAGTAGCGGTTTAGTACAACTTACTAAACCCGTAGTAGTAACTACTAAAGACGTAGAAAAAGTAAGTGATAAAGTTTTTCACGCAAGTATAAATACACAAAAAGGAACTAAAAAAGCTTTTATTAAGGCTAACCCTTTTGGTATTCGCAAAGATGTTTATAGTCCAGATTGCGTAGATTGTAAAACTATCTTAGATTATTGCGGGGCGTTACATAATGCTTAATAAAGATATAAAAGAATTAATAGGCGCATTTGATAAAGTTAAAGATTTTGATTTCATAAGTAGTTGTGAAACATATAGCGAGTATTTATGGTGGGGTAAAACCATATTAGATATTAAAGAAATGAAAGAGGTTAAGTAATGAGTGATCAAGAACAATATATAAACGCATTAAAAAGCTGGGTTAAAGGTGGTAAAGAATATCCATTAGAAAGTTACTTAGTAAATAAATGTGATTGTGGCTGTACTGAAAGGGGTTAAGTAATGTTAGAAAGTATGAGCATATTAGGTAAATGGTCTTTATTAATAGCTATAGCTTTTTCTATAGCGGGTATTATTTTTTTTAGTGAAGAAAATGAAGAAGAAATAGACTTTCCAGATTGGATAAAAGATGAAGATTTATTTGAGGATTAAAAAAGTTTTTTTAGTCTTTAGTTATAATTTTTTAACATACCTAGAGATTAAGATAGACGAGCTTATTTGGAAAGTACTAGATAAGTTAAACACTAATTACGAAAAGAAAGAGGTAAAAAAGTGGAAAATAAAGAAAGACTAATTATGAAACAGGTTAGCTTAAAAGCTGCTACCCGTTTAGTAAATGCTAAAAGCCCTAGCGAATGCGATAGCTTAGGTTACGCGGAAGAAGTAGTAGCAGTAGCTACCTTTTTTAATGAATGGCTATTAGAGGGCGCTGATCAGGTTATTACGGCTAGTAAACCTAGTAGCGCGGGTAATGGTGCGGTTTTTGAGCCTAAGTGTCCGGGATGCAGTAGTTTTGTTTGGGATAACCGCGAAACCGCCTCCGGTATGCAACCCTTATGGCGTTGTAAAAATGAAGATTGTACTAGCGGTAACTTTAGTAAAAAATATAATAAGCAAATGGCGTGGGCTAGTTGGGAGGCCGACGAATTTTCTAATTTAGAAAGACAATTTTTATCTAATAACGAAAAAGAAAGTACTACTGATTTAATAGATGAGCCTCAAATAAAAGATGAGGAAGAAATCGTAGACATAACGGTAGCACCGTTTTAATGACTAAAAACGAATTTGCTAGCAACTTAAATTGGGCTAACATACGTTGGCCTAATTTAAACCTTACTAACGATAGTTTAAATTCGTTATATGAAGACTTTAAGGGTTTTAGTAGCAATAGTTTATCTAAAGCCCTAAAGCTTTTATTTAATAACGGTAATACTTTTTTAGAGTGGCCTAAACTATTACAACTAACTAAAGATATGTATAGCGACGAGTTACTAGATAGACCACGCCTTGATCAGCCGAAATACGAAAACGGTTTGAAAGATTATCTAAAAGAAAATAATTATAAAAATATAAAAGACGCTATAAAGCATAGGAGCATTAATGACTGAAAAAATAAGAGTAAATTACGACATACCCACTTTTACAATAGTACCGCATTGGGTAGCCGATTTAGTTAAACCTACCGAGCTTGCAGCTTTTGTAGTTTTAGGTAAATACGCTGATAATGTGACTAAGGAATGTTGGCCTAGTTTAAATACTATAGCTAAAGATTTAGGTCGTAGTAAAACGGCTACTATAAGCGCAATTAAGGGTTTAGAAAGTAAAGGCGTATTAAAGATTACAAAACGTAGAAATACTAAAGGCGATTGGGATAGAAATCACTATACATTAATAATTAATGAGGGTAGTAAAGAAAACTTGACCACCCCTAGTAAAGAAAACAAAACTACGGGTAGTAACGAAAACTTAACTCTAACTAGACCTAATATAACTAAACCTATTGAACTATATAGTCGGGATATACAAACACAATATAAAGATATGATTGTCGAAGTATGTAGCTTACAAAAAATAACTCAAAGAATGTGGGGGCAAATAGAAAACACGGCTAAACAATTATTTGACGCGGGCGTAACTGTAGATGAAATACCTATATTAGCTAAAAATATAGTTTTAAGTTATGGCGAAAGTAGTTTAACCCACCGTAGCTTGCCTAGTCATACCGAGCTAATACAGGGGGCTAAAACCCGTAAACCTAAAGATTTTAAAAAGGCGCTTGATCAGAACAATTTAGAAAGGTGGGCTAATGAGCAATAAAGGTGCTTTATCGGTAACTAATTTATTAGATAGCGTTAAAGGTATAAGTAAATTAATAACTAATAAAAAAGTTATAGAGGAAAACGAACACGGTTACGGGGGTTTACAATTTGACCTTAAAACTAAAGGTAAGTCATTTAGACATAAAATATTTTTAAATTTTAATGATTTATATGACTTAACTATACGCGGTAAAACTAATACAAACATATTAGTCGGCGAACTAACTCAATTACTAACGTGGGTAGTAGAGCTAGATAACAATTTAGAGGAGGAATAATGGAAAAAAGTTACGAAAAACTTTTGTTAAGACTTGAACATATTTCACAAAAATATCCTAAAAAAGGATTAGCAGGTGGAATTCCTAATGATAAAGAGGAGGAAGAATAATGCAAGATAACTTTATGGAAGAATTACGTAATAAAAAAGATTTATATAAAGACCCGCCCTTTAAAAAAGTAATAGTAAAAGCTGAAATAGTAATGTGGTTAGAAAGTGAAAAGATGAACATAGATTACGCTAAAGAGTGCGCTATATTTTTACTTAATACCGGGTTAAATAGAAAAAGCGAATTTACGCACTCGGACGGCCGCGAAATTTTAGATAGCGTACGTTATACTACCGTAGAAAGTTTTAAATTTGATTAAGGCCTGTATATTACTTTACGCTACTTTAATTAGTAACTTTAGCTTAGGCCTTGATCCTACGGTAAACGAAATGCGAAGTTTAAATAATTGTATTAATGATTTGCCGGGTAAGTGTTTAACCTATAGTACGTTATTAGTAGAAAATTTTGATGAAGATAATTTAGAAATAGCTTTTAAAGTTATGTGGTGCGAAAGTAGGGGCAAACCTAATGCTTATAGATACGACAACCAAGATAGCGGGCTATATCAATTTATACCGCGTACATACGGGTGGGTAGTAGATAATAGCGACTTACCTTATTGGGATTACCCTATAAATAACTCATACGCGCAATTTATACCTAGCGTAAACATTAAAGCGGCGGCTATCTTAGTAGAAGATTTACATAGCTATAGCCCGTATTGGAAACCATTTAGTAGCAGCGAGAATTGTTGGAAAGATACAAAAACCTTTTTAAAGTTAGTAGAATTAGAACAATGAAAGTTTTAGTAGCTTGTGAATATTCAGCGGTAGTAAGGGATGAGTTTATTGAAAAAGGCCATACCGCCATAAGTTGTGATATATTACCTAGCGATAGTCAATTGGGAGAACATTATCAAGGGGATGTTATGGATATTTTATATAAAGATTGGGATTTAATGATTGCACACCCACCCTGCACTTATTTAACGGTTACGGGTAATAGGTGGTTTTACCACCCCGAAGATAGTCATTTGCCTACAGAAAAACGCAGGCCGCACCCCTTACACCCTAATAGACGAGAATTACGTAAAGACGCCCTAGAATTTATACGGGTTTTATTAAATGCACCTATAGAAAAAATAGCTTTAGAAAATCCTATCGGGGTTATTAGTACAAACATAAGGAAACCCGACCAAATAATTCAACCGTATCAATATGGACACGACACGGCAAAGTCAACTTGCTTATGGTTAAAAAATTTACCGTTGCTAGAGCCTACAAATATAGTCGAGCCTCAATATTTTAAAATGGGTAAGAAAAATTATAATAAATTACATTATGAAACATTTAAGTTGCCCGTAGAAGAACGAGCCAAAATAAGAAGTAAAACTTTTAAAGGTATAGCCAAAGCAATGGCTAATCAATGGGGTTAAAATGTTGGATTTAAGCGAGGCGCAGATTGTAGAATTACTTAACCGTATAGAATTTAGGGGCGGTAACTTTATAAAAACCGCTGATCAGTACGAACATTACGACGCCGAAAACTTTGACAATATTGTTGAAATAAAGATACGTTATCAAGATTATGATAAACACATAATTGAACGCTTTAAATACGAACGTAACATAGAACATTCATTAAATACCGGACGTAGATTTTATTACGTTGTAAATTACAATGAGTATTTATACGTATGGGACATAAATTATTTAGATAGTATTAACTATAATTATTATTGGAAAACTAAAAAGCTAGCTAAAACTACTTACTTTAAAAATAATAATGAGATACCTAAAGTAGTAGGTTACTTAGAAAAACATTTTGCTTTAATTATAAATTTAAAGACCGCCGAATTAATTTAAAATGAACTCGACTTTCTTTTTAAAACGTGTATTGTCTTGAGCATTGAAACTTTATTTAGGGGTAAACCTAATAGGTAGTAAAAATGAAGAGCGAAACCCTCGAAAACTAAAGGTACTACCTGCCTAATCTAAATAAGATTTAATTGAAAAAGATTAAAAAGACCCGGTTTAATTAGCCGGGTTTTTTTTTAGTGTATAATAAAATTTATGAACGGTAAAGGTTTTAATAAAGTAAATAACATAATTAAGAACGTAAGCGGTTTAGACGCGTACATAACAGAATTAACGCCTATAGAAGTACATAGCTCGGGCTTAGGACATAAAGGCGGGGTAAACTTTAGCGTAATATTACCTAATGACGCCTTTACTAAATTCGTAGTTAGATATTTTAGCGATGACGCTTTTAGTGTAGAAATATCAAAGTTTAATAAAGTAAGCCTTAATTATGAAAGCGCTATTGTAGATGAGCAAAGCTTAGGGGTATTATTTAAAGCGGTATACGAAGAAATAAGTTTATTTAATAACATTATGCTAGATGACCTAGATTTTGATTTAAGCGCTAAAGGTAAAAAAGATTTACATAAATTAAAAGATTTAGATAATAATTTATAAATAACTGACTAAAGTTAGCATATGGAATGGCTTAACAGGGCTGCGTGCAAAGATTTAGACACAAATATATTTATAAACCCTAGCCGTGAAAAATACACTGATCAGGATTTATGGGCTACTAATCTAATATGCCGGGAGTGTCCGGTAAATATAAAATGTTTAACTAAGGCATTAGACGACGACTTAGAGTATGGCCTATATGGTTTACCGGAAAGAGTAAGGCGCCGTATTAGAAATAAAGATAATTTAAAAGCTTATATGGTTAATACGTTTAAAACTATAGACGTAATAGACCCTACGTTTAATAAAGAGGGTAAGCTAACTAAAAAACGTTGCCTTAGATGTCATAGATTTGTTAAAGGTTATAGCAAAGATAGTGCTAACTGGGGCGGGTTTAACCATATCTGCGTTAGCTGTTATATGAATACTAAAGATAAAAAGCGGGTAGACAAACTATTAGATAGAGATAAAGCTAGTCAATCTATGCCTATATTTGACCATTACGGCACCTTAGAGAGTAAAAAGTGTACTAAATGTAAAAAAAGAAAGTTAGCAGATAATTTTAGTAACCGTAAAGCAGGTATAGGAGGTAAAACCTCGTGGTGTAAGAAGTGTACGTTAGCTAACTTAAAAAAGTGGTTAGCGGAAAAAAAGAAAAATGAGCAATAAACGTTGGTCTAAAGAGGAAATAGATAAGTTAAATACTTTATTAAATAATAATGTAAAGCAAAGCACAATAGCTAAAGAACTTAATAGAAGTATTACTAGCGTGCAATTAAAAATTAAACGCTTAAAACTTAAAGAGGGTACGTATAACGAAAAGCACCAATTAAATAAGTATCTAGCTAATAAAAAGTATTTAGATTATTTAAAACCTAAAAGCGTTTTAGATGTTTACGCGGGTAGTAAAAGTTATTATGAAAATAAAGTAGATAATTTAATTACTAACGATATAAATACAGATTATAAAACTAACTATAACTTAAACGCTTTTGATTTATTATGTCAACTTTACTTAGATAAAGTAACTTTTGACTTAATAGACCTTGATCCATACGGTAGCGCAGCGGAAAACGTATACCTAGCTACTAAATTAGCTAATAAAGGTTTAATAGTTACATACGGGGAGTTAGGCCATAAAAAGTTTAAAAGATTAGATTACGTTAGTAAGTTCTATAATATAAATACCTTAGATGATTTTAATTTAAAAAATCTTATTAACCATACTAAGTTAATAGCAAAGCAAAATAAAAAAGTATTAGAAGTACATACGGCTTATATGTTTTACGCGGGGTTAGGACGCGTATATTATAAAGTAAATGAACAAACCTAGTAGACCTTGCTTAGTATGTAGAGCTTTATTTATACCTAGTAAAGATAGCCCTAGCCATTGTGCTAATCATAAGCCTAAAAGAAATAAACCTAAACCGCATTATAACGACCCGGAATATAGGCGTAACAGAGAATACCTGCGTAAACAGTACGGTTACTGCTTTAGATGTAAAACTAAGGGTACCCCCTCTAATAGACTTGAAATAGACCATATAGTGCCGGTATCTAAGGGCGGTAATAATAAATTACATAATTTACGTATATTATGTCAAAACTGTCATAGATTACGCCATAAGTTAGAAAACCCTAAAATATAGCGCTATATACGTTTAGCCTTAAACCCCTTAAATATAGGCTCTCTAGGGGTACTGGGGGCTTTTTTTCTATACGACTA
>Ga0181411_1000092_pt1 | contig 27923 bp, 46 predicted proteins | sample 34SPOviralmetaG_FD_130114 | JGI IMG/M metagenome (GOLD analysis project Ga0181411, IMG submission 130114) | Marine viral communities from the oligotrophic San Pedro Time Series (SPOT) site, San Pedro Channel, CA, USA - 34 SPOT_SRF_2012-07-09 | ecosystem: Environmental > Aquatic > Marine > Strait...
CCACCCCAACTACCATCTTTAGTAAGTTGTAGTATTTCACTAGGTGTATATAAACCTGTATTCTTTTTTACATCATTTGGTTGTGTACCTAGATAAGGCATAAATTACCTTTCTAAGTTTGTCGCAAGAATGAAACGTTATATTCTGCACTAGATGCACTAGAACATAAACCTTGTAGCTTATCTCCAGTTTCTAATGTTATCTTTGTAGTTATTTCGATAGTTGTACCGAATGGAAGAGATACATCATTTAAGATGTGTCTTAATGTTCCACCAGATTTTGTAACACTTAAATCAATTGTTACATCAGCACTACTTGAATTAACGTTTGATACCAAAATACCAATTACTGTTTCAGTTGTAGATGAAGGTACTGCGTCAACAATGTCGCCTGCTGATGTTCCGAGTACACCTTGAACTGAATGTAATGTATCTGCCATAATTTATTCCTCTCTTAGCTTAAAGCTAACACTAATCCCAAACTCACTCCAGAAGGTGCAAGTGCAACAATATCTGATACTGTTGTCTTCTTTAAAGCGTTACTATCATCAGCATCGCCAATTAAAACTATATCTGCCGAAGCTACTGTAGCAGAAGTTGCTGAGTTTGGAGCAATAGCTAATGTTGAGCTAAACGCTCCAGAGGTTGCTGTAGCTCCACCAGAGAGCCCAGAAGTACCAGCTGTTGTTATTGTTACTCCAGTTATATCTCCATCGCCAATAAATGATGACCACCCTGAGTCATAAAATTGTAAAGTATTTGAATCCAAAAGAAAACAGAACTGCCCGTCTTCTGGAGAACTGATAGCTGAATCTCTTGCTGTTGAATTAGCAAATACAGCAATGACTTGTTCTTGAATGTAATTATTGAAGTTAGTAGCGTCTACTAGCTCTCCTGTTGTCCATACCTTAAAACCGCTTGGCATATATAAATCTCCTTAATATCTCTTTCATCTTAGCATTATCCATAAGCAAATCTAGTACCAACTCCGAGAAGAGCTTGACCTAATACCCAAGAAGCAGAACTTGCTGGGCTTAATGTCAAAGTCCAACTCCATGTTTGTGATGAAGCATTTACAGAATGTCTTACAGATTCTATAAATAATTCATCTGAGAAGGTACTTCCGTCAGTATTAGTAATGTTAACAGTTATTCTATCTCCAAGCTCTCTTCCCAGAGCATGTTGCCAAATACTTGTATTCTGTCTTGGGTTTATTTGCAAAGAATCTAAACGTATGATTGGAATAGCAGTCTCAGATAACTTCTGTTGAATTATACCGGTAACATCGGAATCATTAATATTGATAGTTGTTACTGATGAACCCAATGCCGTAAATCTTTGGATAGAATCAGAGTCAGCAATATATTGAGTTGTACCACCGCTTCTAGTCCAAGAGTAAGAGTTTATAGCTTCATTGTCATCAAAAGATAATCCAACATCTACAAAAGGTAAATCTGAACCACTGTTACTAAATGTTGCTTGTGATGTATTAGATAATGTATTTGTAAACTTATAAGCTCTGTTTCTAAAAGTAGCTTTACCTTCTCTGCTGATAAAGAACTGTCCGTTTTCTGCTACCTCACACTCTCTGAGAGCTGATAGTACGTTAGTTGTTATTGGCTGTTGAATAACTTGCTTTGTTCCTGTATTGATATCTCTTAATGCCGATGGAAAGCCAATAGAATCTAATATCCTTGAAACTCTTGATGAGCTTAGTTCTTGTGTATCTACATAACCTAGCTTCGTTGTTTGACCTAATTCTGAGAATCCAGCACGTCCTAATCTCCAACCAACTGATTGCAGTGTCTGGTTTTGGAATAACCTAAATGCATCAATAGCCGTAAAGGTAACTATAGAGTCTGCACCTTCAGCTAGAAATTTAACTGGTACAGAATCCAAAAATCCTCTGAAAATAACGTAAGTAGTTCCATCATAAGTAGCAGATACCTTAACTTGCTTAAGTGGCTGTATCTTACTTCTTCCATTCGCAGTATCATAAAAATATGTTGTCTGACTTGGATTAAATCTATTATCTTGATTTGATACAGAAAAAGATATAGTACCAGCTCTGAACTCTCCCATTTCATTAGAGCGACCACGACTGATATCAAAGTATCTTACATATTGACTTATATCACTAAAAGACTGGCTAGTTGCAAAAGGTTCTGAATCAAAAGCAACTTCAACTGTTATTGATACATTAGAATCAAAAGTTGCTGACATTAGTTTATTACCCTAATTCCATTCCTTAGAGCTCTCCTAGTAGCTTCTGCTATATCAAGAGCTTGTTGGTCAGCACTCTTACCTTCAACTTTTACATTGTTATTTATGATTACTTGAGCTCTGCCAGATTCTATTACTGACGGCACGTTTCTCCCACCACCACCGCTAGGAGTAGTTGGGTCAACAATATCTGGAGTTACTTCTCCACTTGTATCTGTTTGGATAGAACCACCACCACCGCCAGATGATGCTGGTATATTACCACCGCTTTTAATTGCATTAGCCATATTAATTAAATCTTGTAACTTCATTCCAGTAGATTCGACAAGACCACCTAGAGCATTTTCAAACATTCCTAAAGCATCCAAGTTTTTCAATGCATCATCTAGGGCTTTCTTAGCTATAGCTATTTCTAGTAAGTTCTCTGGTGTCTTTGCAGTTACATCATTTAATTCTTTTTGTGCCTCAATTAATTTTTCTTGTGCTTTTGTTAAATTATTAAGAGCTCTCTCTTCTTCTTCTTGTGCTCTAAGTAAATCTCTTTCAGCAGATTCCTGTTCTCTTGTAGCTCCAGTTGATGCTTCAATAAGTTCAGTGAGTTTTTGTTTTGCAATAGCTAGTTTTAATTCCTGCTCTCTATTCTTCTCTTCAGCATTTTCTAATTCTTCAACTCTTTGTGTTTGTTGTAGTATTGCAAGCTCTTCTTCTTTAGTAACTATCTCAGCTTCTTTTTTAGCTTGCATTAGTGCATCTTCTGCACTTATAACATTTTGTGTTGCTTTTTCTAAATCCTTTTGAGCTTCAGTAACGCTCTTAGATGCATCATCCCTATCTTTCTCTGCATCAGCTACTCTTTCTTCTATATCTTTTAATTTTTGTTGTGCGGATAAAACATCTTGAAGGGTAGGTAAAAACTCTGCTTTCATTGCTTCGGCTTTTTCTATTATTGCTTGAGTTGACTCTGTATCTGCTTCTGCTTCTTCTCTACTAGCTTGAGCTTTAGCAATAGCCAAATCTGTTACATCCATATAGCTAGAACCAACATTTCTAAATGCTCTTTCTTGACCTCTAGTTGCATTGATTGCATCATCAGTAGCAGATGAGAAGTCTTTAGTCTCTTCTCTTGCTTCATGAACTGCTTGAGAGTATGGTGCATAGGATTTAGCAGTTGTGTCAACTAAGTTACCATAAGTAGATATGTACCCAGAGCTCTCCACGATTGCGTCATCTTGTGCTTTTTGAACAGTTATAAAATCATTTGTCTTTGTAATTATTTTTGTTATGAATCCAACCACTGCACTTAAAGCTGGAGCTATTGTATCTCCAATAAGTATTCCAAGCTCTGAGAATGCATTATTCATTAAATCTATCTGAGCTTTCAAAGAGCCCATCTGTTTATCTGCTACTTCAGCTGTTGTGCCACCAGAATCACTAAGTGCAGATTCATAATCTCTAATCTGGTCAGAAGCACCACTTAATATCTTAACTGCGTCAGCTACACCACGATTTAATCCCAGTTGGTCTAATGTAGATGCTTTTAATTCATCTGACATTGGAGCTAATACGGAATCTAAGTTTTCTACTAAATCAGCTACATTCTTAAGTTTGCCTTCATTGTCGAACATCTGTAGCCCAAGTTTTTCAAACTCAGAAGTGTTCTTAGCAGTTGCTCTTGGTATATCTCTAAGTAACTGGTTTAACTTCTCTCCTGCTTCAGCACCTTTAACACCTCTATCTGCAAATGCTGATAAGACTGCAACACCTTCTTCAATAGATTTGCCAGTTACCTTTAAGGCAGAACCAGCTTTGTTAGTTAATGCTTCAGAGAACTGTTGCACGGATGCGTTAGCTAACGTGTTAGCTTTTACTAATACGTCTGTAACTCTTGTTAGGTTTTCTAAGTTTTGTTGTGCTCCACTAACTGTTAGTCCGAGAGCTGACTGAGCATCTGTTGCTAAGTCTGTTGCTGTAGCCATATCGAACATACCAGCTTGAGCAAACTTTGCTACTTGTGGAAGAGCTGATATAGACTGTTCAGCATTTAAACCAGCAGATGCTAAGAAGAAGAATGCTTCTGCGGATTGTTCTGCACCTATCCTTGTCTCTCTTGAGACTGCAAGTGCTTGAGCTTCCATTGCCTTTTGTTGCTCAACCGTTGTATCCATGATGGCAAGAGATTGAACCATCTTATCATTGAATGCTATGAATTCTTGAGTAGCTTTAGATAGACCTTTTACTAAGGCAACGCCAACAGCAATACCAGCTAACTTACCAGCTGTGGCAAGTCTGCCCATTCCTTTACTAGATTTGTCTGCCGAACCACTAAGACCGTTTAATTGTCTTTTAGCGAGCTCTGCACCCTTAGTAACTATTTGAATTGCTATGTCTGCTATTGCCATTATCTTTGTCTATTCTTTTTGGCTTCAGCTTCTGCTAAAGCTCTTGCCTTATTAAGTTCTCCTGTTTCCCATTTATAAAATGCAATCCATTGATTGTATTCCATTGAGCTCATTGTAGTCATCAGCTCGCCAACAGTCATGCCAAGTTCTCTAGCTAATTTAAATCTGAATGTTAAGTCTAAGTCAGTTTCAAAACTGTTCTGCTTCCGCAGTACCCCCAAGACCATTTAATTCATTGATTTTTAAAAATATCTTATCAATAACTTTAGAATCTTTTTCATAAAGTTTGTCGATAAGCTCATCATCTAATGCTGGTTCGATAATACAAACCTTTAGTAGTTCTCTTTGGTAATCAAAAGCATCAGCACCATCTTCATTAAGTAGTTTACCTAACTTAACTTGCATGCCTTTATTAATGCCTCTAATCAATATAGAGAATCCCCATTCTTCTAGTTCAAGTTCTTCTTCTGGAACTGAAGGAAGGTTCGTAATATCATCAGCAGATAATCGTTTCATGTATCTCCTCTCAAATTATTTAATTATTTAGCTTAGTGTGTTCCACGAGTAACTGCACCAGAAACTTGTAAGTCTGCACTATAAGCAACAACATCTCCTACTGGAGAACTAAGTGCATAGTTTGTAAGTATGCATTCGCCAGTGTATTTGACTTTACCAGAACCTGTTCCTTCTGGGCTATATTCAAATGAAAGAGTGGCACTTTGACCTAATACTGCTCCGAATATTGCATCGGCAGTAGCGTCAAAAAAACCTGTCAATCCCAAAGTTGAATCCTTCAATCCAACTAGGTACTGCTTACTGGATGAACCGAGTACGCTTGACTCAGCCACATCAGCTGTCTCTGGAAAGTCAACATTGTTCACATAAGCTGAAATGTCAGTTAATGACCCACCAGAGTTATCTAGTTTGAAAACTGAATCTTTACCATGTACAAATGCCATTTATATCTCTCCTTAATTATTTCTTCCGAATCCCACAATAGCATTTATTGTAGGTGTTGAAGTTCCACCAATAGTAGCATGTACTCTTACGTACCTGTTAATTGTTGTACCTTCAGCTATTTTAATTACTTCACTGGTTGCAGTTGTTGCTTGAGTGAAAGTAGCTAAGTCTGCGTAAGTTGAGTCGTCAGCACTATGCTGAATTTTTATATCCCCTGTTGGAGAAGTTCCACTCACGCTTGTAACTATTAAGAATGCTCCGCCACCACCAGTTGAACTCGCTGAGTTGTCATTGGCAGTGCCTTGCACTCCTGTTGCTGTATAAGCACCAGCATTTAAAACTAAACCTACTGTAACTCCATTATCTGCTTGAGCATCTATTGAAGTTGCAACAGCGTCTCCTACTGCACTTGATACACCATAATTAGTTATGTTGGCAGAACCAAACTGAGTTCGGTCTCCAGTATCTAAACCGTCTATACCAACAACTAAATCAAAATCTGCTCCGCCTAACAAGGGTTGAAGAGTTGCATCAGCAGTAGCATCGAAAAATCCTGTAAGAGAAAATGTACCATCGTCCTCTCCTGTTATATAAGTTTTAGAACCAGAAGAACCAAAATTTGTAGTTTCAGCTACGTCTGCTGTTTTTGTTACATCAACATTGTTGAAATATGAACTGAACTCTGCTGAGTCAATATATACCTTAGTGCCTTTACCGTGTACGAATGCCATTATCTTTTACCTGTTGTCCTTCTTCTTCTTCTTCTGCGTGGTTTTCCACTTCCAGAACCATAGCTTCTACCATAGCTCATTATTCTTCTTCTTTCTTTACCCATGCTTCATTTTCTGGAGTCTCTGGGTCATCAGCTACGAAATGACCTTTGTCATTACGTGCTCTCTCAACTTCTTTTTCATCCATTACTATACCTTGTTCAAGTAACCATTTAAAAGATTTACCTAAATCTTGTTTAGTAACTTTTTTACCTGCTTCAAAACGTTTTTTACCAACATCTATTCCGCTCATAACTATGTAACTCATGCTATTACCTCTATCATAAATTCGACTCCTAAGTAGTCTATGTTGTTTATAGTATAGACTCCGTAGTTGTCTGCTTCTACTACTCTAACAGATTGTGCTTGTCCACCCAATGTTATATCAGATTCTACTTGTGCCTTTACTGAAGAAGCTCCACTAGAAGTTAAGTATCCATCTAAGGTCTCTTGAGCATCTTGTGCATCAACTCTGCTGACATAAAGAAATACTGGGATGTTATAAGTATCTGCACCTCTTGCCATTGTTGAATCATAATCAATACTATCTACAACTCCTATAACAGCTGTCGGTGGTTCAATAGAATCTGGTACATAACCATAAACAGTCAACGAAGATATGTTACTTAAGTTAGTTGCTATACCAGACCTTATCGAGGATAAAGATGCCATTGTTATTTCCTACCTTTTTTAAACTGTCGTTCTATTTGTTTATTTGCTATTGATAGTAATACCTTTCTTTCTGGAGCGGAGTCTCTGTAACCCATTTTTAAGAAAGGAACTATAGGTGTACCTTTTTGTGCTATTGAATTAGCAACTGCGTAAGGATTCATACCGTGTCTCTTAGCCCATCCTGTGAGAGCTTTCACTGGTGGATAATGTGGTCGTGTTCTGTTAAAAGGTTCGGTCATTCTGAATTTAGATTGTGGGTTTCCATGAACGAATGATGCATGATTAGCACTTGCATATATCTTAACTTTGTTTGGGATTCGTCCAGTATTCTTTACTCTTGTATATTTAATGCTTCTTTTAAGAGCTCCAGTATCAACTGGTGCATGTTCTTTAGATTTCTCTTTGATTATCTTTCCAGATGCGTTGAAGTAATTACGTAATGGAGTCATTAATAAATTGTTTGCTTTTAGTCTTTTTCTTAGACTTTCAGCACCCGTTATTTTAAATTCTATTTCAGTGGATGCCATTAGAGTTTATTCTTTATATATCCCTTTATGAGCTCTCTAGCGTCTGGGTCAAATTTGTTGAAGAGTTCTATCTGACCAGTTTGCTCATTACCCAAGATATTAAATGGAGCATCTTTACGCTTAAAAAGTCTTAGTGCTTGTATGAGTGTTGCTTGTTTGATTGCTTCTGGCACAAAAGAATATCCAAACTTTGCAGTGACTTGTACGTTGTTTATTATTGTTGGGTCAAATCTCTCGGAGCTCCTAGAGTCGAGAATTCTTATTTGTTGATATGGAGCATAATAAGATGTTCCACCAGTCTCTTTAATCAAGTCTGGATTAGTTGGATTTAATATAAAATCAGTATTTATAGTTAATGTAGTTTCATGAGTACCGTCATCATTGTCATCTAACTTAACAATTAAACCAGTAGCAGTAGATATATCATCTACATCCAGAATAAAAGCATTCACGGGTGTATAAGTCCTAACAGCTACAGATTCATCTTGGTAAAATCTTCTACCAGTTATTTTATCTATTTGTCTACATGCACCATCGATAGCATTATCAATGTTGTTGTCTTGACCAGAGCCAGTTATACCCATGTATGCTTTTAAATCATCTTTATCTACATATTGAGTGTGTGCCATTTAAATTACTTAGCTTTGTTTTCTTTTGGTTCTTTAGCTTTTGTTGCTACTAGATTCCAACTTTTATAGTCAGCATCTGAAACTTCTTGACCTTTCCTACCCATGAGCTTACCTTTAGCCCAACCTTTAGGAAGTCCGCCTGTTGTCTCTTTGCATTCTCCAGCATCATTACACCATACGTCTTTTTTTAAAATCATATTTGCCTTTCCGACTTCAGAGCCACCATAAGAATGATGGCTCATCAAAGTCATAACGTTTTCTAAGCTACTTTCGTTCTTAGAAGTTTGTAATAGAACAGAAAGCTGTTGCTCTGTAGATAGGCATGCCCATTCTTACAGATGCTTTCATTACCATTATATCTTTTACGAAGTTTTCATCGTGTGAATCAGACATAGCTACTTCCATACCTTGTCTTGCGACTATATGGATAGCTTGTCCACCACCGAATACACCAACGATTGCAGTACCAGCAGATGATTCTGTTGATAATACAACTGGAAGACCCCAAAGAGTAGGTGCAACACCATTTCCAAAGTTTCCAGCACCAACGAATAGTGGATTCAATGAACCACTAGTTGTAACAGCATTTACTTCTGTTACGACTTGATACCAGTCAGATGGATGCATGATTATTGCATCTGGTTGTAAGAAGCTATCTTTCTGAATTTCAGTGATTGCTTCATATATTTGTCCGATTCTCTTTAGATTTCCAGAATAGCTGGAGTAATCAAAAGTGTTGATTCCAGATTTGTTCAAGATACCAGTTAAGTTAGCACCAGAACCGCTTCCGCCAATCATTTGGTCGGATACAGCTAGTCTTACCATTGTCTGTAATCTTGAATCTAAATATCCTTGCACCGCAGTTACATCAGCTAACAATTCTTCAGTTACTGGAAGGAAAGCACCGATTTTACGGATTGCTTCAGTTCTTTCGGTAAATGCTAATGCATTTTCTCCAAGAGCTGACCCTTCAGCTGTAGCTGTAGCGTTGTTTGTGAATGTAGTCTCTTCCAAGTACTTGTATTGATATTGGTCAGTTGTGATTGTATCAATCAAGTCTGGAATTGTAAGTGGGTTTAGTGTTGCTGTAGGCACTACTAAATCACTTCTTGTTACTGCTGGTGGATATCCTGTTTCAGTAAGAGTTGTTTTCAACTCTACGTTTGGATTCCACTTTAACTCAGAAGAAATGTTCTTTTGCCCATTCTTCATGAAAGCACTATATGCTTCAGATTCTATGAGTTGTTGTCCAAAAGATTTTGGAGCTTCTGGAGCGTTTATAGCTTCAGACTGAATAGCTACTGGGTCGATTGCTTTACCAGCTTCGATTCCTGCTTCTATTTCTTTTCTCTCATTTTCGATTTGGGTAGCTTCTTTGACCTTAGCGGTTAATTCAGCCATTTTCTCATTTCTCTTTGCCCACTCTTCTTTTTTCTCAGAATCGAAATCAGTTGAATCAAAAGATTTGAATTCATTTAGAGTGTTTTCTCTGAGTTCGTGGAGTTCTTTCTTAAGCTCATTTAAGTTGCTCATAAGTTATCTCCTATATTTCTGGGTCATAGCTCTCAGCTAAAACCCTATTTGTTTCTAACAGCAATGTCGTTGCATCAAGTTGTTCTTCTTCATCTTTAAGTTCCTCTGGAGCTCCCACGTCAACGTAAGTGCTCAAGTCTTGATATGCTTCTTGCAAAGCATCTTGAAGATTCATCAGAAGACTCGTTGAGTTGTCCGACAATGTTTTTTCTTTTTTGAGTCTCAAAGCAGTTAGCTCTTTGAACCTCTTAAGAAGAGAAGACAAGTTAGTAAGTAAATTGTCTGTCTCATTTGCTAAAGTCAAACCAGAATCATTCTCTGATTTTTCTTTGACACCTATTGTATATGTATTCTGATTAGCTCCGACAAGAACTGGGCTTACTTCCCAGACTTTGAGTTCTTTTAAGAATCGAGCATTCTCAGATTGACCATCCTTTTGAAATGTACCTTGTTCTGCATCGAGAACTTCGTATCCGAATGACCATTGTTGTAAATCTCCCATAGCTTTGACTGTTGCATAAGCATCTCTACCTTCTTGAGTATCCATTATGAATTGTCCTCTAAAGGTTGCTTTACCTTCGTCTTGTACTATCTCTCCACGCCCTATTGGTTTTTTCCAGTCATGAGCCCAGACCATTGCAACGCCATTTTCTCCATAACCAGATTTAATTGAGTTAGGAAGAACTACGTCTCCATCTGAATCTATTTCATTAAATACAGAAAATACTGCTTCAACTTTGCCTTCTATTTCATTTACTGTTTTCAAATCTATTGTCTTAGATTCAAATTTTTCTCTATCCATCTTTATATCCTTTTCTCATGATAAATTAAAGTACATCTACAGTTACATACTAGACCAGCTGGAGCACCGAGTCCACTATCTGCTGGGTATCTTAATTTATATCCAGCTATAGAAAATGCTTCATCCATGCCAACTTCTAGTCCGTCTGCACTTAGATGTGTATTTCTTACTTTACCATCTCTTTGTGTAAGCCACTCTTTAGTTAAAGATAATCCAGTTCCTTTAGCGGATTGATTCATTGCAAAGTTTGATATAGCAGAACCTTCAGTCCTAGCAATATTCATAGCTCTACCTAAATTCTTTTTTCCAATAACTTTAGATATATCCTTTCTAATAAAATCTTCCAACTTTTTACCAGACAATCCTAACTCAGTCGCTTCATCTATTGATTTTCTCAAAGCTCTATTGAGATTGTTCTTTGCAGTCTTAGACATGTCGGGTAAGAAGGTATCTAACCTTTTTTGCACGAACTGTGCTGACTCTCTGTTAAATGATTGTCTGTTAATTGGAAGTCTTGCTCCACCTCTTCTTCTAGGGTATAAACCTTCTTCAATAATTTCTTTACGAGGTTTCCTTCTTCTTGCTCTTGTAATTCTTTCCTGCTCAGCTGGTGTAAAGACTTCATTGTCTTTTTCATCTGGTAATAAGAAATTAGTTTGCAGATATGCAAAATCTAAAGCCATTGATTCATACACTGGTATTAAATCTTCTTTCCAATTATTAGTTGTGTCATCTATTGCCATATTCACTAGAGCTTGTATTCCAACTATTGTTGGTGGATTCTCTGCTAATACTTTATTTATAGATTTTCTCTGTGAATCAAGTAACCCGAAGTATTGTTTAGCCAGCTCGAAATCCCAATCGTATAAAAGATTGTCATATTGTTCATATACAGTGTTTCGAGATTGTTTAGTTCTAAATCTATCTAGTCTTACACTCCACTCTTCATCACGAAGCATATTTCTTCTCTTTACAAGTTCTTGTGCTGATTCAAAGTTCTTCTCATCTCTTATTCTGTTGACTTGTCTCTCAGCCCACTTCTGTGCTCTCATTCTATTCTTTGCACCTAAGTCTCCACCCCAAAGCAACCAAGCCACTTGACCAGCTGTCATTCGTCCTTCTCCTCTTAGATATTCATTCGCTCTTGGAGATTCAAGGTCACTCTTATGACGTAATAGCCATGCGTTCATGCGGATTACTTTACCTTCTGATATCTGACCATTAGCCATTGCTCTTGCTTCACGTTTTGTTTTTTCTTTTAGTCCACTACCTGCAAACTCAAGATTGTCTAATCCTCTTCTTGCATTAGCACGAATGAAGTTAGGAACGTTACCTACTTCTTTCTCTCCGTAAGACTTTGAACTCAAAGGATGATTACTAGGTAATAAATCTGTATCGAATGCACTTCTAGGAAACTTACCAGTCTTCAATGCTTTAAGGAATGCGTTGACTCTCGCATAAGCCCACTGGTCAGCTGACCGTACATTACCTCTAACTGAAGCTGGATTAGTTCTGTATGCTCCAATCCCTCTTCTGAATACTGCTTCGAGCATTCTAAAAGTTGCTTTGTATTTTGGATTGTCTGAATTGTGTTCTTCTACTTTTTCTCTAAGTACTCGCTCAACTCTTTGAGAAACCTGCTTACCTTCACTTTTAGTGAAGTCAGATATTCTTCTAAGTCGTCCAGCTTCGATTTCAACATCTCTATCAGTCTCATCGTGTTCTCCATTCTCTAAAATTGCCCAAACTCTAATCAGTGCAGTTTCTTCTGTCTGATTAAGTTTCTTAATAATTCCATGTGCTATTGAATCATCTTGTGGTGGTTTCGGAATGCTCCAGCTTACTGCATCTCCAACCGATAGGTCACTAATTTGAGCCATCAGATTCAGATACTCTTTGTTCATATTCTGCATGAGTTGAGCACGGCATGTAAATTACATTCCCATCCTTGTCATGCTGATGTGTTCCATTGCACCCAAGTTCTTCTGCTCTAACTTCTGCTTCCTCTAAAGTTGTGTATTCATCTTTGCCGACCATCGCTTTAGGATTGTCGCTATATCTTGAAATCTGTTTCAATCGCTCTTCGGCTAACTCTCTAGTTGGGTAACAACCCATATTCCTACCAGAGTCCTCAGCTATAACACAAAACTGATTGCCTACTCTTGTAATAACCTTGTCTTCAAAACTTTTGAATTGTTTTCCTTCTTGGTTTTCCTCTATATCTTCTGTAATAACTTCTGGTTCTTCTACTGGCTTAGGTGTCTCCTCTACTGCTGGTTCTGGCATTGACATGTCAGCAGAAGTAGGGATGACTGAGTTAGATAGTAAGTAAACATCTTGCGAATCATTAGTAGGAAGTCCTACTTGTTTTCTAGCTTCAGCTACTGTAATCCATCCACCTTGAACACCTACATTAAGTTTTTCAAATAGTTCTTTCTCATCTCCTTGTAGAGCTCTAACTTCTGAGAAGTCATACTTAGCTGATACAGCTTGATTACTTTCATAGTTAGGTAATAAGACTTGTTGTGTTAATTCTTCTGCAACCATTCTCCATAATGGGATGAGCTTCTGTTCTGTAAAGAACTCCCTAAGCTCTGAAGTGTTATTGTATGTAGCCCTTTCAAGCCCAGCTCCTAAACCAGCTAAGATTGCTGGAACTCCAAGAACTGCTGATACTCTTTCTTCTGGAACTCTTCTAAGTGCTCCTATGTCTAAATCTTTTGGAGAGAAGGATAAACGTTCTACGTTCATAGAACCAGATAAGATTAATGGTTTACCTTTATTCTTACCCCCAACTTTTTGTTGATATGTTCTTGATATCTGTTCAGCTTCTGTATCTGTAAGACCGTAATCATCTTTAGGAGTAATTAATATTGAAGGTACACCTGAATTAGCAAGAAGAGCTGTAGCCATCTGACCAGCAGACTCATCTCCATAAATTTCTCTCAACACTGTTTTCAATGGAGAAAAACCTATTTTATGATTCTTAGGGTCAAGTCCTAGTCTGAAGTGAACCATCTCTGTATTAGGAATAATGACTGTATCTTTATCTAATTGATATTCGTAATGAGTAATTAAATCTGTTGTTGTACCTTTAGGTGTAACCTGCTCTGGCATGAGAGGATATAATGCAACAAGTTCTCCAGCTTGATTCTTTTGTTTCATTAAGTATGCATCTCCAGATACATGCATTGCATTAATTATATATTGTTGAATAACATCTCCAGACATATATGGATTTGGTCTTCTCATTAAGTTAGTGAAAGGATGGTTAGGGATTGTTTCAGTTTGTCCTTCCTCATCCTCAAAAGTTACTTGAAGAGTTGCTTCTGAAAATGATACGCCAAGAACTTGAAGACAAGCTGTAACAGCAGAATTAGATTGTCCATTACCTAGACCAGAGAGGTCGAAGTCTCCAGCTGATGTGTTATATCCTAATAGGTATGAAGAGTTGCCATATACTAAATCGTTAGGGTCATCTCTGAAAAAATTAAATCCTGTTGTTCTTTTTACGCTTGTATTGTCTCTGAACCTTCTCTGTCCAAAAACTAAATCTCTGAAGCTCCTACGTTCTGCCATCTTCTCCTTAATAAGCCGTTATAGTCTTTTTCCTTGCTACCTGCAAAATTCCATAAGCAAGACTATCCACTTGGTCATCGTGGTCTCCTGCTGGAAATTGTAATAATTCTTTTTCCAAGTCAGAATACCACAAAGCATCATTAGGAAAGAATACCATACCAGCTTCCATTTTCGCTGACAATGGCAAAGCCCTACTTAACTTGTCTCTGTCTGCCTTCAATTCTACAATCGGAAGACCCGTTTGTCTTCTTATGATTTGAATTAATGCTAATTGAAACCCTGCACGTTCTACACCTATGAAGAGTGGATTCCACTTCTCATATACTTGCTCTAAGAGTTTAACAACATCTGGAGCTTCTATTCTATTTCTTATAACATCAAGTACGTAAATATTATTGTTCTTGTCCACTCCAATGGTTGTTACAACTGTATAGTCAGCAGATTCTTTTGTTGATGTTGCTAAGTCAACTGTAGTCATAATCTTTAAATCTTTTTGTCTCACGGAGCTCTCAGCTGTTTTGATATATATATAATCTTCATAATTACCATTTTCATTAAATTCAGTAATTGTTTCCTTAGTGTAATACTTAAGCCACTCAGACTTGAAGAGACCACCAGACTGCTCAACAAACTCTGCTTCATACTCTTGACTAAATAAGAATGAACCTATCTCTTTCTTTGCAGTAGCTAATTCTTTCCTATCAATCATAGGATTGTCATAGCTAGAGAACTGCCAGCGTTCCCACTCTTCATTATTCTCTGCATCATCCCAAAGTCTTTTAAACCAGTTCTGTATTCCTTTTGGTGTTGATATAAAAAGAGCTCCGCCCTTTCTTTCAGTGAGAGTAGGTCTTAGTACTTCTTTCCATGTTTGTTCTTTGATGAATGCACATTCGTCTAATACAACTAAGTCAAGACCAGCACCACGAAGTCTATCTGGGTTATCTGCGGTTCTTACTGTTACGAATCCACCTGCTTTTGTATAAACTGTTTTCTCTGATTCCTTAACTTCCATGCCATACTTACCAGCCAAGTCTCTAACAGTCTTCCATCCTTCTAGTGCCATTGCGTATGTTGGAGCAACCCACCAAGCATTCTTACCTTCCATTGCTTTAGCCAAGCATAAGGTTGTACCTAATCGAGTCTTTCCAAATCTTCGTCCAGCCACTAAGATTCTAAATCTTGCTTTTGATTGAGCCACTGTCAGCTGAGCTGGGTGTAGTTTGGGTAGAACGTATTTAGTTTTGTAAGTCCTAGAAAGAGTATCCATCACGAAGCCATCTTAGTAAGTCAACGAATATTTCTTCAACCTCTTCTGGTTGCATCTTGGATATGAAGTATATGTTAGGTTGTGGCATTGGAATGATGTACTCAATAGTACTCTCAGTCATATCTTCAAAACTAGGAATGTCATGAAAGTTATCCATAACTATATCAATGAACTTATTATTTATTTCTTCATCACTCATGGTTCTCAAGTGTATCATCTTTCTCTTTTTCCTGCTGTTCATCGGTAGTATCGGTAGTATCTGGGTCATCTACGACCTCAGCTGTTTGAAAATCTGCATATAATTCGCCATCTGAGAACTCCATCTCGACTATTTCAATATCTTCTCTTTGTATCTGTAACTTACTTGTCTCTCCGAATTGTGATGGGTATTTACGTTCTAGTATCCATTGAAGTGCTCTAGGGTTTCGGTCTTGTTCGCCAATTTCTTTTATAACTCTAAGTGTCTCTACTTTAAACTTAGATTCCTCTGCTTGGATTCTTTCAAATAAGTCAACAAAGAATTCTTCTCCATCTTCTGCTCTGTCTCTCCAAGTTCTGTAAGTCTTAGAAGTTATCCCAGCATAAGCACAAGCATCTTCAATATAAGAACCTTCTCCAATAGCAAATAACAATCTATTTATAATCTCTTCATCGAGAAATTTATTCTTTCTTTTTATCCCGAAAATATTTCTATCGCTCATCAATTATCTCCACTGGGTCATATAAATGATACAACAAGGTAAGTTCTTCTCCTTCTTTTATATCTCTAAGCGTATATAGATGCATCTCATCCCCAAAATCTGCGAGCTTGCAGTTAGGTTTTTTAGAATGATTTATAAATCCACCTAAAGGAGTTCTTATATAACCATTTAAATACTTATGATGATGAACATGAGATACACCCAGATTAACTCCCCTATCAATACTTTCATTGGTATAGAGCCCTAATCCATGTATCTCTGAGTCTTTTACAGTCAAAAACTCTGGTAGTGGAGAGAAGTTCACTCTTCTTCTCCTACTTCAAAAGGTATTCCAAAAAGTTCAACGAAGTTTTTATACATTTCATGATGCTTGTATTCCTCATTTTCTAAAACCCATATCCACCATTCTTTTAGTTCTTCTTTATAAAGTCTATTTATCTCAGTCTCAGAGAGCTTACCCTCGTCAGTTCTTTCCATCCATTTGATTTGTGGTTCGATAAGACCTTCAGTCTCTTCCATTAGTTCTGTGTATAAACCTCTAAGGTCTTTCATTTCCATCATTCTTCTTCATCCTTTACAAATTGCACGCCTGTTACTTCCATATTCGCATGCGGATACATTTCAATCATGGTCTTACTCCATTCAACTGCTTTAGCTAAGTCTGGAGCTAGATATGTTCTTTGCCAATGTCCTATTACTTTAATTTTTTTCATGTTAACCTTCCCAACAAAACCTAGAACTGTTCCAATGATGATTACCAGATTTATAATAAAGCCAAGCACTCATCTTAAGATTAAAGCTAGGGTCTTTCCTATCTCCGTACCAATCTAATTTTTCACTAATCCACTTGTAGGTCTTATCATTTATTTGCATCAAGCCGATATCAACTGTGCCATTAGTATTTCTACCTACAGCTTTAGCTCTACCAGATGACTCACAAAATATAATTCTACTTACTTCAACAATATCTTCTTCACGAAAGTATGAGAGAATCAAGGGATGCCAATTTGAGACTGAACTCACTTGGAATTCAACCTTTTTACATTCCTTGTAATCTTGAATGATGTCTGGTGTGACTGGTTGACTAAATAACGTTAGGCAACTAATTAGCGGATTGATTAAGAGTTTCATAAGTTTTTAGTTTTTCTATACCGATTATACCTTTAGGTAAATCTCTATAAGAAACATCTCCATCATTTCCTACCAAAAGTATTCGCACCTTTGTGCCATCATTCTCGATAGCTACTTTATTCATGCTTTTATTATAAATCATCAATCATTAATTATTACAAAATTCTTAAATTATCCCACCCAGCAGAGCTGACTGTGAATGTCAATATTCCATGTGATGTAGTTAAACCTAATCTTGCTTCAAGTTCAACAGATGTGTCAAGACTTGGAGATTGTATCCACGTTCTACCTCTCTCAGTCAAAACTCTTAAATGATGAAAGTGACCAGTTACAAGAAGGTCACAAGTTCCCATTGGTAGTCGAGCCATAGCTTGATTAGACCACCACTTAATTAATTTACCTTCTGCTCCAGAACCACCACCTGAAATATGACCATGATAGAATCCGACTCTTTTTCCTTTTATATCTAGCATCAAGTAAAACTCATCTGGTATAACAGTCTTAACGTGTTTGTATCTTTCTCTACCGCTAATTATCTCTCCGACTATTTGAAATATTGTTAAGTCAGATGCATCTAATCTAGTTGTTGCTACTTGTCCTTTCGCACTTCTGTACTCTGAGTGGTTACCAGCAACTCCACCTATAACAATCTTTGGAGCTAATGCAAGCAAGCCATCTAGTACTTCTAAAACCATGTGTCTTGCAACTTGCTCTTGCTCAGTGCGTGTCAGCTCTACGTTGAATGCTTGATGTTCAAAGAATCCCCAGCAATTTTCTATAAGGTCTCCTAATCCTATAATGTAAATTTCATCTATCACTGTTCCTTGTTTTTTTAAATCTTTTATGTTTTGTTTTGCTTTTACAATTCCTTGCCTTATATATTCAACAGTTTCATCAACTCCCCAGTCAGCTCTGTACTCAGATTTTCCGAACTGCCAATCTGCACAACAGAAAACGTAGGCATGTTCTCCAACATCTTGGGATACTTTAACTGGCTTCTTTCTTTTAATTTGAGCCATCAACTCTTTGACGAATTTATCTTTTTTTGCTGAACGTCTTCTGATTACAGCTTTAAAAGCATACATGTCAATAACTCTGCCACCTTTAGCTTGAGCATTCCATGTAGAAAATTTAATCGTATCTTCTTCTATAAAAAATTCTTTAGGGTCGAATCCCCACTCTTTGAGTAATGAATTGTATTTAAAGTTTGATTCTTCTGGTTGAACGTGAGTTACTTCTCCAACGTTAGCTTCGTTATCCCACTCTCTTTTGGGCATCCATCCAGAAGGGTAGTAGTTATTACCCAGCTCCTTATTGCTAGGTACTTCTTTTTTTGTCTTTATTATTTTTTTATGCTTTTTTTCAGTCATAAAACCCTGTTCAAATATTCTACTATTAAAAATCATTAATTATCTATTTTAAAAATTTATACTATAAGCATGAGTGAAAGATGGAATCCCGAAAAAGAGACATACCAAGAGTATAAGCAAAGAAGACATGCTGGTTGGTCTGGTATGGGTCAACCTAATTCTCAAAAGAATATGAGAGGTGTTTGCCCAGATACTAAAGAACCAAAACACAAGTGTAAGTGCAGAACTTGTATCAATAGAAGGAATAGAGCTAAAGGTAAAAGAAAGCAGAACTTAGCTAGAAAGAAATTAAGCATAAAATCTAATAGGTTTCACGGAGCTGATGCTCACGAAGAGAATTGGAATACTGGTTTACGGGTTGAAGTAAAAGCTGGTAAGCAAGTAAATCCATTAGCCAGAATATTTTATACCTCTAAGAAACAGTCTGATGCATCGCATAAAGCCATAGGAAGCGAGCAAAAGCCATTCATACAAGTTTCTATGCCAGATAATTCAACTAAGGGTATTGTCAGCTTTGAGCTAGATGATATAGAAAATGTTTGTGTAGAAGTTCTTAAAAACTTTGGATATGATTTCGGAGATTGAGTTAGGTGTTCAACAAGGTAACCAATTAATCACTTGCGTGACTGAAAGGAGTATTCTCAACCCATTCGGAGTTCTCTTCCGACTTTATTCCTAACTCGTATTATCTCCTACGCCTTTTGAGAATAATCTTCAACCTGTAAATCGTCTGAATTTACTCTACAATATTGACATATTTGAAAGTCGTCATCAAGTTTAATCATAGCATGACCATCGACTTCACAATCTCTTGGCTTAGGGATATTTTTTACTTCTTCTCCAAGAAGTGTCCAGTGCTTCACTAAAGCATAAGGTGTTAGAGTCATACCCTTAAACTGCTTCTTATACTGATTTACCCTTGTTGGAATATCCTCAGCGGTAGCACCAGCTTCTCTTAACTGTTTGATACAACGATTCCATCCACCACGCTCAACCTGCGTACTTGGTTGGTATCCCATTGCTTCTACTAGTACATTCCATAAAACCTTTCTATCTTCCAAAGAATGACTCTGGTTAATTGACTCTGGTTTGTAGGTCTCTGATGAACTAGGGCTAGTGTCATCTTTGACATGGGGTTGCTCATATATGACCCCTTGACTTCTCATTACTGTATATAAGTTTGAAGTCTGTTCCCCAGTTGCAGTATCAAATCTCTTCTGAGACTTAATAGCACCAATAGATTTTAATTCTTTAAGAGCTCTTTTGATTGTTGATTCTGAGACATTAATTCTGTCTGCCAGCGTCTTTATACTAGGAAAGCAAGTTCCTGTATCTTTGTCAGCGTATCTACAAAGAACCGCATAGACCCTAACAGCTTGTGCCGAAATGGGTGCATCTATGACCCACTCTGGCACAATACTGAAATAAACATCTGCCTTTATATAATCCACTTAAAAGGGCAAATCAGAATCTGGAATCGATTTAGGTGTAACGACTGGCATTGGTTCTTCAAAACCTTTATGCATATCCGCAGTTGGTTCATCTGACCAACTAGCCCATGCACCCATCTTTCCCATGTATTCTTTACCACCACCACAATCTGTATTACTACATTTAAAGTTAGGTTGAGTTGGTTTTGTTTTTGTAGCTCTATTGTCATATACCTTCGACCCACAATGTGGGCATATAAGACCCTCAGCTGGCTTAGATACGACCTTAGCTGGAGCTTGTGCAACAGCTTGGTCACTTGTGCCATACTCATCCCAGATGTCGTTAGCAAACGCTTTATACGCTTCTGAGATGTCAGATACTTCTATCTTTCCAGCAACAGCTAAATCAATCGCTCCTTTGAAAGCAACTTGACTTACTATTAATTTATCTTTACTCATTCTTCTCCTTTTCTTTTGACTCTATATAAGCTCTAAAGGCATCTTTAACAATTAATAATTGTTTGTTGCTATCTTTACGCTTATGAAGATTTTCGGCAATCAAGGAGTCAATTGTGTTAATAACATATTCTTTTCCTAATGTCATTCTTCTTCTCCTTCAATAATTGGTCTCATGTTCAATCGAATTACTTTCATATATTCTTTTGTCCATATATTATCTTTTTCTTTAATAGTTAAAGAAGGATACACGTCAGTCTTCTCTTTGTTAGTTAGTAGTACCCATTCTTTCCAGTGTGTGAACTCTGGTCTTGATACTTTTTTTGTCTTACCCATTGTTAACCAACTTTAGTTTTGGTTGTTCAATTTTGTCATTGGGTGTACTCACTAAGTAATAGAATGTGAGACCTTGCTTCTTTGAAGGAAGAGTTGTTATATCCCATCCTTCATTGTGTCTTAGGTTGTGTATTGCAGAACCGAACCTTGAATAGTTTAAATCATAAATAAACTCTCCATTGGATATTGGTTCTGAATCTCTCCACCTATGCAAAACATAGGCAACCAAGTCGCCTTTTGATTTTACATAACTAGGAATAACCTCTCCTCTGAAATGTGTAACTGTTCTCATTTGGATAACCTAGTCTTTGCTCTTGTATTTATTCTTGACTGCACAAAGCCATCTTGACTTGCCCAGCTCTTAATCGTCTTATCAGTCCAGACTGGAACTCCACCAGCTACGTGCCACTCAACGGCTGGTAACTTATCTTGGTGCTTCCATGTAGCAATAGTTGCTCGGTCTAAACCAAGCAACTCTGCAATTTCTTTGACTGACATTAATTTAATATCAGTATTACTCATAGTTATACTCCTTCTAAAGCAAATCTTGCTTTACTAGTTAATTTGCTGTCTTCCTTTAAGACCGCATTAGCTTGTCTCTCATACTTAGCTTCTAGGGTTTTGCCAGTTGGCTTCTCCCAAAGTTCATAAGAGTTAATAGCATTAAGAGCTGTCCACTTGTTAGCTCCATTGTTATTAGCTTCAAGATTCCAGAGCTTTGCAATCTTTGCAAATTGTCTATCTCTGTTAGCCATCTGTCGTTCATAAGTTGCTTTGAGAGCTTCATCAGCATCTTTAGCAATTGACGGTTCTGGCATAATCTCTTTGACTACTTTCCAGAAGTTGTCATTGTCAATCTCTTGTGTGATTAACTTATTGACATCTTGTGAGAATGCATCAAAGTATCTATTAGCAATTCCCAAAGCATCTCTGGCTTCAGTAATCTTTTGGTCAATAGATTTTGTATGACTGATTCTTATACTGTTTGTATAATCCTTAGTCATGTTATATCTAATCATATTCATGCAAGACAATCTCACTGGCATCATCATAACTTGTAGTGATGAACTTCCGTCATGTGAGTTGACTAGCAACATGTAAGGTAAGATACTATCTCCTTCAATGTCCAACGCTCTATCAACATTCATCATGATGTAGATTCTCTTACCACCATTCAGCTCTCCACCAGATTCATATTTTGCTTCTCCGCTATCCACAATGTTATCCATGAATTGGAAAGCATCTCTGTTTTGTACGACTCTGTATCTTGAGCCAACAACTCCAAGAGCTTCTTGAGTGTCTTGCCTTACGACTGCGAATTGATTTTCTACAGTTTTCAAAGCACCATCTGGTGTCTCGAAGTGTGTGTCCTTCAATTCAATTTCCCAATCAAGCCCTGTGGCTTGTATGGCTTCCTTAGCAGTGAGAACAGAATCGATACTTGTACCTAGTCTGTGCAGTGCTGTGTTTGGAGTCTCTTGCTCCATTTGATATACATTCATATTATTTTCTCCTTTTTTTTTGTATGAATTTTTGTTAATTAATACTAGCAGAAATTACTAATTACTGCTTGCATGACTAACCAGAGTAGCTCACGACAATTGATGTTAGTACGTAAACAAGGGATTGTTTATCATCACAAGCTACTCTGACTAGCCACGCTAGTCATTTATAAGCCGATAGATTTATCATCAGCTCTGATGAAGTATGGAACTCCATCTTCGTCTGCAAACTTTACTTTGTTCTTCTCAGCAAGTCTTGCTTCAGTTACATATAAACTGAATGCACCAAGCACCAGCGTTACTGATACTCCGAACATAAGACTCACTGCAAGAAGTTGGTAAAGCTCCATGCTGTTGAGCCAGCTAAGCATTTCACTTAACATTGATTGGCTCATTATATTTATGAACAGTCTTTAAGATTAGTTCGTATGTTTTACCAAACAGACTTACCTTTAATATTGTTCTGTGTTTTCTTTCTGTTACTTTAATCATTATCTTCTCCTTTTTTTGTAATGACCAGAGAGCCCTCAGAGAAAAGAGTAGCGGATACTACAACCGCTAATTAACTAAGAGCTCTAGCTCACAACTATAAGTTAGACATCTTCTCAATCAAAGAACTACGATTCTTTCTGTATTCTTTTTCGAGTTCATCTAACTCTTTCATAACTGCTTTCTTTTTTTTCTGCTCATGATATCTTTGCATCTCATCATAATTTCTATCTCCTTTTTTAACAGTCGATACTTCTACTTTACTTCTGGTCATTTTCTTATACCAGTCGATTGCCATAGAAGCCAGAAGAGAATCAGTGTACTCAATGCCAAGCTCAACTTGTTGAACTTTAACTAAGTAGTCAATGTATTCTTCTGAAGTTTTAAGATGCTTTACATCTTTAGGGCAATAAAAAGAATTTCTTCTATCTTTATGCTTAAGAGCTCTATCTCCATTCATAAGTAGTCTTGAACATACACCACATTTTTTATATTGATTCTTCTTCAAATTTTTCAATGTAACGTGATAGAACTCTGGAGCATCATCAGAATAATGAATCTTGTCTACATCATTCTTCATTCTTCTTCTCCAATATAATTTGCTTCTACCCAAGTAGTTTCAATTTCTACTGGTTCAGAATCTCTTTCAACATCTTCCGCCCAAGAGATTGTGTCATCTTGTCTATTCACAATATCCCATGCTTCGTTGTTTTGTAGATTATCAATCGTATATACAAATTTCTTCGTAACAACTATTTCTACTGATTTCATTCTTCTTCTCCTTCTCCACTAGATACTGAGACATGGAATGAGCCGACTTTAATTTTCTTCTCGACATCCTTCCACTTGTCATAACCTAGTTGGATATTTTTGTCAAAGAGGTCTGAGTATGCTTTATCAGCTTTAGCTTTTGTGTCAGCTTCAATTTCAAAAGTTACTGTGAACTCTTCTTTATATTTATAAGTTTGCAATGGTTTAGTTGCAAAAGCATCTAACCTTCTTGCTTTTTTGTCTAGCTCTTTATCGCTTAACATTTGTGTCTCCTTGTTTTTAGTATTTGGTAACCCTTGTGACTACCACAAGTGGCTCACCGAAGTAAGCCACCAAGCTAGTCAGTTCTATCCTTTTCCATCAAAGATTTCCCAGATGAATCTCATGTAACCATTACCACCATTGTATTGATAGTTGTCAAGAGTTGCACTTCGATTGTCCACTTGGAAGTCCTTATTGTAAGAAGCAACATGGTGAGCACCAACTTGAACATCTGTATGAGTAGAGATTTTGACTTGGTCAATATTCTCTTCTGGAATGTTTACTCCATCATAGAAATCAACATACATAGTTCTGTTAAGTTTGTTACCCCATCTATCTGTAAATTGCATTACGACAGATGCATTTCTTTCAGCTACTGGCTTTACAACATGAGAACCTCTATTGGTCTCTCTCATTGTCCAGTAGAAGACTGAAATCTCGAATACATCATCTGTATGTACCCAGAGCTTGTCACCATTTCTAGTGTCTTTGATTTCCCAATTTGCTTTGATATCATATTGGTCATCTAGTCTTTGTGCTATAAGTTCTTTGATTTTATTTATATCTTTAGTTTTCATTTGGTTCTCCGTTTCGTTTTGTATTTTGTATTGATACTTGTGTAAGTACCTATCAGCTCTCCGAGAAGAGCTGTTAGCTAATTACTTGTAAAAAACTCTATCGACAATAAAATCAACTCCAAGTTTTTCATGACAATCCATACAGTAGGATTGCTTAAGAAGTGGAAAGTCTATTAAAAAATAAACTCCTTTTTCTCTTACATATCCATCTGATTTACATTCATAACATTCGTTAAACATTTTTTTCCTTTTGTATTGATACTTCTTATAAGTATCTATCAGCTCTCCCGAAGAAGAGCTGTTAGATATTTACCTAGCAAGATATTCTCTGTAAGAGATATACCATACTGATTTTGCGTTAGCTCTGATGAATCCAAAGACATGTGCAGTGAATCCAAATAATAATAGTTCTAACATTTAGTACTCCTTGTTTTTTGTGTGGAAGTGATTCTTCCATAAGCCACTCACATAAGTAAGTGACCTAGCAAAAATCTTTCGTATCCTTTCCTCGTGAGCGGTTCTCATTTAAACTTCTGTAATCTACCCCACTTCTTGGCTCGAGCATAATGTCTAAGTCTTTTTTCACTTCACTTCAATTTGGCTTATTTTCTGTCTGGTTAGCTTTCCAGTTTCCTAAGTTGTCTCTCTTAGTATGTAACTAGTATACCATACATTACAGATTTGCAATTCGAGATTGTAGATTTATATAATTAATTTTAATATGCAAGATATAAAACCCTATAAATATAGTCTTTAATAGATATAAAACTAGGTCAAAAAAAAGTTTATTTTTTTTTAGAAATTTCTATAAATCTGAAGCGTTTTTGTGCTCGAACTTTGTGAATACTTAGATGGTTGAGGTTTGTATGTTTACCACTTGTCGCCTTGTTTGAATGTCTGTTGTTCTTTACCAGTACCGACTATGACTGTTTTTAAAAACCAGTATCGGTCATAAACTTCATAACCTTCTTCATATTGCATAGGAACTTTTTCTCTACCTGCAAATTCAAGCACATTGATTGCAACTAAACATTTTAAACAATGTTGAGAAAGATGATTTATGACGTACAAATCTTTATTAGTTTCTTTAATTTGGTTTGGAAAATCTACTGGCTCTACTAGGTTTCTTCCACAAGCAGTTTCCTTTACAAATTTGCTTTTGACAAATTTCATTTCACTAGCTTTAATGTGTTTTAAATCTCTACTCTTTGCAAAGCTTAAGCTATTTGATTGTATTGTTGAGTAAGTTATATTTATTTCTTTTTCCTTCATACATTCTTATAGGTACTAAGTGAATAAAAAAACCCAAACTTTTTCTTATTATCTTGTGAAATAATTTACAACGCCTAAGTCTCGGCTAAGTCACATCTGAGATGATAAAGCAGATAGAGTACCGACCACAACAACCCATCCAAAGAGTTCTTGTCTGGATATTTTTGTATTAACTTTCTCGTGAAGAGAATCAATTCTTGAATTAATTTTTTCTTGACCTTCAAGGAGTAGTTGTAACATCTCTTTCTGAGTGTATCCATTGTTGTTACTCATTTTCTAAATCCTATAGTAAGCAACCATATACCTAATGTAATAAGTGTTGCTACCAAAGTTATATCCCGAGCCGAACCAGACAAAGTAAGCACTGCAATAATCATTCCTACCAAAGTCCATGAGAGATTCAATGTCTCTTTCAGAGCTGTAATAAGCCAGTTGTATATTTTCTTAATCATAATGTCTTCCTAAAGAAAGCTAATGAAGCTACTCGGAGTAATACAGTCGGCACTATTACCTCTTGTGCTTTCTCTTTCTGGTCAGTAGTTAAGTCACTTCCTATCTCACTAAATTTTATTTCTTCAAACTCGATATCTATGATAGCACCAATCGGGTCAGCTATGAACTCTTCTATCTGAACTTCCACTACAGCATCAGCCAGAGAAAACTCTTGGTCAGAACCAGTCTTAGCAAATTCAACAGCTCTTTGAACGAACTCATCTACAGCTTGTTCGATATTGTCATCTTCTGATTCTGCAATTAACTGAACATCTTCTGTATCTTTAAATCCTAGAATCTCACTGACAACTTCAACTTGCTCCTCTGTCAGCTCTTCCTCGTTAGCTATTTGTATTACTTCTTCAACAACTTGGGCTACAACTTCAATAACTTCATCGCTAACTTCTGCAATATTTTCCAGTCCGACATCATTAACTTCTTCCAAGATTTCAACAACCTCTTCAGTCTCCAGCTGTTCAACAAACTGTTCAATGGCTTCTTCTTTGGCTTCTTCATATTCAACTAACTCCTCTTCTGTAAAATCTTCTATCTCTTCTTCCGTAACTTCTGGGATATCTAATACGACTATCTCTTCTATTACTTCTTCGAGTTCTGCTACTTCAACAAGTATTTCTTCTTCAGTAAGCTCAACTACTTCTTCTACATCTCTCTCTTCTTTAGTCTCCACTGTAGGTAGCGTTGTGGTTGTAATATCTTCTTTGCTATCTTCAAATATAATCTCTGTACTTTCATCTTTAATTTCTTCATCTATAATCTCCTCTTCGTTAATTATTATTTCTGGTAGTTCAATTATTTCTACCTCTATTTGAAACTCTTCTTCTATCTGTTCAATATCAATTTCAATTTCTTCTTTAATAAATTCATCTTCTTTGATGGGCTCAATATCTTTATCTTCATCTTTATCGACCACATCAGATACCACATTATCATCCTTAGGAAGCTCTTCTTCGGTATCTGGTTCTTCTTCATCAACAACTATTATAACTTCTTGCTCTGGTTCTTCTTCTGGTATATCACAATCTCCACGCTCAATCTGGGCATCAGTCATAAAGCAACCAAACTCTTGTTCATTATTTATTCTCTCTTGGTCACGCTCAATAGTTCCGTCATTAACATCAGCTTGGGTATAAGTTTTATCTACACCCTCTACTACAATATCCACAATTATTTCTTCGGGTGGTGGTGGTAATGGCTCTGGCTCTACATAAACTTCTTCTACAACTGGTGCAAGTGTTGTTGTAGGTGCTACATATTCGTAAGTTTCAAAATTATTACTATCACTATCAGTACAACTTTCGCCATTTTCTATATCTCCACACACACTAAACGCCCAATAAAAAGTTCCTGTTTGTATGTTTGTATAATCTAATGTGTATATTCTTGCAGTAGTATCGCTAATAACTACCCTATCCCATATAGAATTGTCATAACTGTAATTAATATGAAACTCTTTTGCTAAAGTATTTCCTTCTGTATATTCCCAAGCAAAATATACATCTTTGCCTTGATAGTTTACAGATATATTTATTGCGTCATTAGGAACGGTAGGTGGCAAAGTAGTTGTAGTAGTACTTGTAGTAGTGCTTGTTGTAGTTGTTCCACCATAATCACAAGCTACACCAACGGTAGAAGTCCATTCAGAATAACTTGCGTCTGTATCATTGTCTGCTCTAACTTTTGCATTGAACGTACCTTGTGTATTTCCAAAGATTGATTCTCTATAACTAGCAGAAAAAACATAGCTCTTATA
>Ga0181411_1000094_pt1 | contig 27453 bp, 54 predicted proteins | sample 34SPOviralmetaG_FD_130114 | JGI IMG/M metagenome (GOLD analysis project Ga0181411, IMG submission 130114) | Marine viral communities from the oligotrophic San Pedro Time Series (SPOT) site, San Pedro Channel, CA, USA - 34 SPOT_SRF_2012-07-09 | ecosystem: Environmental > Aquatic > Marine > Strait...
GGAACAACGTGCGAGAGTGATGGGTAAGACACCAGAGGCGAATGTTTATCGTGCGTACATCAACAAGATGAAAAAGAAAACAAAAGAGATGCAAAAAGAAGATGCACATGGTTTCAAGTGTCCGTCTGGATATAAGTTTGATAGAAAACTGATGGCGTGTGTTCCTAAGAAAAGTAAGTTTAAAACTGTGTATGCATATCCAGCATTCTTTGGTGGGAATAAGAGTGGTGACCAATCTGGTCAGTCACAGAGTGATAATGGAAATGGTAATGGTTCTGGAAACGGAAATGGTGCAAATGGTAATGGTAATGGTGGAAACGGAAATGGTGGTAATGGTGGAGGTAATGGAGGATGAAGTCGTTCAAACAATTCCATGAAGATGTAAGAAAGATGTCTAGTGGTGGATATGGTGTGTATGCAGACAAGTTCGTCAAAGGTAAGAGAGTAAAACTACCAAGTGGTAAACACGCAAAAGTATTAAAGAAAGTTTATAAAAACGAGAAAGATGCAAACGATTACATGGCCGCTATCATGATCGCAAAAGGAGGTGGATGATGAAAAATTTTGATGAGTTCTACGAAAGTTTGTGGGCGAATATCCACAAGAAAAGACAGAGAATAAAACAAGGTTCTGGAGAGAAGATGAGAAAAGTTGGTGACAAAGGAGCACCTACACGAGCACAGATGTCAAGAGCAAAATCTGAAGATGCACATACACCAGTAGACAGAGTAAAAGATGCACACACAAGAGAAAAACAACAGGATAAGAATAGAAGAGATAGAGAACTAGATCGTGCAAGATTACAGACTGCACGACAGAAAAATACACAGACAACAGTAGAGAACGCACCATCTCTCGCAGTCTTAAAAAAGAAGATAAAGTCTGGAACAAAACTAGGTTCTACAGAAACTTCTAGTGCAAAAGCGAGAGGTCTTATACCTAGAGCAGATGGTACTAAGAAGAAATCCCCCAAGTATAAATAGTAGACCACCAATAAAGGTAGGGCGACCCATCAAGACGAGGAGATATATATGTTAACTTGGCTTAAAAATAGGATGATGGAATTACATAACTGGGGCGGTGTCGGTATAATTGCTGTCGGAGTTCTGGTGTTGTTAGGATCATCTTTTATAGATTGGGCAGCCTATGCGTTAATCGCTTATGGACTGTATTCAATTTGGCATGGAATGGTAAAGGGTGATTGATATGTCAATTATAGAAACTAACTTTGGTACTAAAGTAGACCTTGATAGGATGGCTCTTGGAACTGCAACTAATGTAGTTATGAGAGGCGCATTTTATGTTTTTAGTTTAAGGATTGACAGTGATGATATCAGAGAGTATTCTTTTACTAATCGTGATAGAGCAGTTGCTATGAGAAAGGTTCTCCTATCTCATATGGAATCGAAACTATACGAACAAATGAAGAAGAGAGCATAATGGAAGAAAACGAAATCATGATCGAACAAACCATTGGTGAAGTTGGTAGTAAAACTATTAACATTGGAACTGGTGGTGGAGGCATGAGTGATGTTGAAGCAGGGATAGAGTTTATCTATCATATGCGTGAACACATACTTGATATTGGTGTCGCAACGATTTATGGTCTTGTTGTCTATGCACTCGTACTCTGGATTACTAAAAAGATCAAAGGGTAATGTTTAAACTTTATATTATAATCGCAATTGTTGCCATCATTGGAATATTTGGGTATGGTGCTTTTTACACATACAACGATATAATGTCTAGGATGGCAACATTGCGTTCTAATAATGCAAAGATGGAAGTTGCAATACAATCTAAGGATGCAGTTATAAATGAAATACAAAATAACTTAAATAAACAAATAGAACTAACAAAAAACTTACAATCTGGTTTACAGAGAATTGAACTAGAGAACACTCGTATAAAAGATCAGATTGACGAAATAAACATTTTAGAAAATAGTATACAAGATACTATTGAAACAGAGAAAACGATAAATGCAGAAATTGACCTCATATTTGATGCCATTACTAATTCTACTACTGGTAAGTAGTTGTTCTAACTTTAGAGCAGAAAAAGAAATAGTAACAGTTGAAAAGATTATAAAACCTACCATTGCTTTGGCGACTAAACCAAACCCTATACTTATGAAAAATTCTGATGTAATATTAATTACAGAGGAAAATTTAGATGAGGTTATACAAAAAGTTAAAGCACTACAGGGTGGACAGTTTGTAGTTTATGGACTTGATTTAAAATCATTTGAAAACCTTGCGATTAATATGGAGCAAATCAAAAGGTACATAGAACAACAAAATGAAGTTATCCTTTACTATGAAAAATCTGTAAAAGACGAAATAGTAGAGGAAGATTTAGATGGCTAAGAAAAGTTTTACAACAGTCGCAATTCACGAACCAACAATCAAAGGTACTTCACAAGGAAAGAAACCAATTACTTCAACTATGAATAAACATAAGAGAAGGAGTTTCAAAAAGTACAGAGGACAAGGGAGATAAGTCATGGCACAGAAGATGACTAACGAAAACAAACCCTTTGTTATGTCTACATTATCTGGAGTCGCATATAAAGACTTAGAAGAAGCGAAAGAAACTTTTAACTACTGGAGATTTACAGAACATATGTTCATTGACAGAGATGGTGCTCAATGTTACCTAATCTGGAATGATGATGATGCAGTGGTGATATTCAGAGGTACAGAACCTAATCAATGGTCAGATATCAAAGCAGACCTAAACGCATTTAAGAGAAGAGGTCGATACAAACATGGATACGTTCATGGTGGGTTTCAAGGTGAACTGGATAAGATATGGGACGAACTGGACACTCAACTTAGTGTATTAGAAGACAGGAATGTTCATGTAACAGGTCACTCACTAGGTGGTGCAATGGCGACACTAGCTGCAAAAAGAATATCAGAGGAGTATGATAATGTGCATTGTCTATACACCTTTGGTTCACCCAGAGTTGCAAACAAACAATGGTGTAAGTCACTTGAAGTTCCACACTATCGTTTTCAGAACAATAATGATATGGTATGTAAAGTTCCATTTTGGATGATGGGTTTCAGACATCATGGAACAAATGTATATATGAACTACAAAGGTAAAGTAGTAAAACTAAGATGGTGGAGAAGAATGATTGACAGTATGCGTGGACGATTAAGAGCGTTACTCAAGTTTCAATTATTTGATGGTATCTATGACCACGACATTTCTGCATATGCAAATAGGTTAAAAGATGTGGTTCTGGATAGTAAGTAGTATCACAGGAAGTATACTTGGGAGTGCAACCTCATCGTGGTTTGAAAAGACTGCGATGGGTAGATGGTTCTATAATAAAGTAGAAAACATTTACAATTGGGCTGCAGATAGGTATGGGTTTGAGGTCTTAAAGTCAGAGGATAAATGGAAAAAGAAATATCCTAATATTGCAAAGAAAATTGATGACTTGGAAAAGCAAGTCAAAGATTTGACAAACAAGGGTGACAAAAATAGACCAATAAAAAAAGATTGACATTATATAAATATTAGTAACGAGTAAGGAATAACAGTATGGCACAACCAGACCTATTTTCAAAACACGATATGTACACCCAAATAGAACTTCTTAAAAAAGAGGTTTCAGATATGAAAGGTATATATCAACGACTCGATACTGCAATCATAAAGATTGGTGAAGTATCAAACTCTATCAATCGTATGTTGGCCGTACACGAAGAAAAGATATCACAACAGGAAGAAGTGCAGTTGCGTTCAGAACAAGATACTGCAAATAGTATCAAAGAGATACACTCTCGTATATCAACGACTGCGAGAGAGCTGACAAACCTTATGTCAGAACAACACAAAGAACAAACTGATAAGATGACTAAAATGGAAATAGAACTCAGAGGTCGAGTAGGAGTTTTAGAGAAGTGGAGATGGTTGATTATTGGTGGTTCTATTGTTGTTGGATTTATTGCACAGAAAATGATAGTTTTGTCTTGACAAATCAATAATACTTGTGTATTATAGACTTTATGTATATTGATCAAAAATATTTATTAATCGCATCATCACAGTTATCACAGTTCACGAAAAAGGGAGATTACCTCTATAACTTTCGTTGTCCTTACTGTGGTGATTCTCACAAATCAAAAACAAAGGCTCGTGGATACGTTTTTCGTAAAGAACAGAAATTACTATATAGATGTCATAACTGTTCAAAAGGTACTACCCTACAAGGACTTCTCAAACATATAGATGTTAATATATACAAAGACTATATATTTGAACAGTTTAAAAAAGATAAGACAAACAAAGAGTTGGATGGAAAACTGACATTCGCTCAACCTAAATTTATGAAAGGGTCGCCACTTAAATCTCTCAAGAAAATATCACAACTTAAATATGACCATCCTGTAAAGAAGTTTGTAGATAGTAGAAAGATACCTAGTAGGACTCACTTTGAATTGTTTTTTGCCCCTAAATTTTATTCGTGGGTGAATACAATAATACCTAATAAATTTCCCTCAGTAGAGGGTGATCATCCAAGATTGGTCATACCATTCTTTGATGAAGATAATAACTTTTTTTGTTTTCAAGGGAGAGCATTCGGCAATGAAAATCCTAAATATATTACTCTCAAACTTGACCCAGACAAAAATAAAATCTACGGACTCAATCGAGTCGATAAATCAAAACACATCCTTGTGGTCGAAGGCCCAATAGATAGTTTGTTTCTGGACAACTGTATCGCAGTTGCTGGTTCGACTAACTTTTCAAAGGATATACCGAAAGAAAACACGACTATAGTATTTGATAATGAAAGAAGAAACAAACAAATATTGATACAAGTGAAACAGATAATAGATAAGGGTTACAGTGTAGTTCTATGGCCTGATGACGTACAAGAAAAAGATATAAACGATATGATACTGTCTGGTAAAACTAAAGACCAGATACAAACAATAATTAAAAATAACACTTATCAAGGCAACATGGCTAAGATGAAGTTCGCAACATGGAGAAGAGTAGATGTCTAATCAATTACCAACACAATACCAACAATTTATACACCTGTCAAGATACTCACGATGGATAGAAGATGAAGGTCGTAGAGAAAATTGGGGTGAAACTATAGAGAGATATTTTAATTTCTTTGAAGAACATTTACAAGAGATGTGCAATTATAAATTGGACAGTGAAACAAAAGAAGAGTTAGAAAGTGCGATACTAGAACAAAAGGTCATGCCCTCTATGAGATGTTTGATGACTGCTGGTGAAGCATTGAAGAGAGAAAACATTGCTGGGTATAATTGTTCCTATGTTGCAGTAGACAGAGTTGCAGCCTTTGATGAAATACTTTATGTATTGATGAACGGAACTGGTGTTGGGTTCTCAGTAGAAAGACAATTCACTGCAAAACTACCAGTAGTCGCAGAGGAGTTCTTTCATTCAGATACTATGATTACTGTTGCAGATAGTAAACTAGGTTGGGCAAAGGCGTTCAAAGAATTACTAGGTATGTTATACATTGGACAGATACCAAGATGGGATTTATCAAAAGTCAGAGAAGCAGGCGCTCCACTCAAAACATTTGGTGGTCGTGCATCTGGGCCAGATCCACTAGAAAGTTTATTTGAGTTCTGTGTTACCACATTTCAAAACTCAAGTGGTAGAAAACTATCATCAATAGAGTGTCATGACATTGTGTGTAAGATTGCACAGATTGTTGTGGTTGGTGGTGTAAGAAGAAGTGCATTGATATCATTATCTAATTTATCAGATGACAGAATGCGTCATGCAAAGTCTGGTCAATGGTGGAACGATAACGGACAGAGAGCACTTGCAAATAACTCTGCGTGTTATACAGAAAAACCAGACATGGGTATATTCATGGATGAGTGGAAATCACTTTACGAGTCCAAGTCTGGAGAACGTGGTATCTTCAATCGTGCATCTGCAAACAAGATGGCAGAGAAAACTGGACGTAGACAAATCGAGGGTCATGAGTTTGGAACAAATCCATGTTCAGAAATCATACTCAGAGATAGAGAGTTCTGTAATCTATCAGAGTGTGTGGTAAGACCAACTGACACTAGAGAAACATTACTCAAGAAAGTAGAACTTGCAACCATTATAGGAACTTTTCAATCAACACTTACAAACTTCAAGTATGTTTCAAGTGCATGGAAAAAGAACTGTGAAGAGGAGAGATTACTTGGTGTGTCACTCACAGGTATCATGGATTGTAAATTTACAAATGGTAAAGATGGTGACCTAGAACAACTTCTTATAGAACTCAGAGAAGTCGCAGTAGAAACAAATAAGAAGTGGGCGAAGAAACTAGGTATCAATCAATCAGTATCAATCACTTGTGTCAAACCATCTGGAACTGTGTCACAGTTGGTAGATGCGGCTTCTGGTATCCATGCAAGACATAATCCTTTTTACATTAGAACTGTTCGTGGTGATAAGAAAGACCCACTAACAAAGATGATGACAGACGCTGGGTTTCCAGTAGAAGATGATGTAATGAATCCAAGTCATACTGCTGTGTTCTCATTCCCAATGAAAGTAGACAAGGGTGCAGTATTCAGAACTGACATGACTGCAATAGAACAACTTGAGTTGTGGTTAGTCTACCAGAAACACTGGTGTGAACATAAACCATCTGTAACCATCTCAGTAAAGGAACATGAGTGGTTAGAAGTTGGTGCATGGGTCTACGAACATTTTGATTATATGTCTGGTGTATCGTTCTTACCATTTAGTGAACATACATACAAACAAGCACCTTATCAAGATTGTGATGAAGTGCAGTATGAGGAGTTACTCAAGTCAATGCCGACAAATGTAGATTGGAATAAACTTGGTGAATACGAAAACAGAGATATGACCATAGGGTCACAAGAACTTGCTTGTGTCGCTGGTGGTTGTGAAATTTAATGAAAAAGTTAGTGTACTGTGAGTCGTGTGATGCTGAGTTTCGTATAACACATAATATGGACAAACGACTATATAAGATTATGCATTGTCCTTTTTGTGGTGATGATTTAACTGAGGAAAACGAAGATATCTTAGAGGAGTACGAAGATGAGTAATTGTCAAAACTGTGGTCGTGATTCGCATTGTAGTGTACCATTATATGGTGTTGCAGAGGGTTTTATGAGTGAAAATTATGGTGAGGGTAAGACCATAAAAATATGTGATAACTGTCGTTGTGATGCTTGTGTTGCAGAAAATGAAAATAGATATTCTGACGAGAGTATATGAAAACCCAAAGTGCAAAGGCTAAGGGTCGTAGATTTCAACAATGGGTTCGTGACAAACTTGTAGAGTCACTTGGTATTCACCCAGAGGATATCGAGTCGAGGTCTATGGGTGCTGGTGGTGAGGATTTGATTATGGCAAGAGCTGCAAGAGAAAAGTTTCCATACTCAATAGAGTGTAAGAACCAAGAAGCATTGAATGTTTGGAAATCATACGAACAAGCAGAGTCAAACTCTGGGGATTATGAACCTATAGTTTTTATTAAAAGAAACAATCAAAAACCTCTAGTATTAGTAGATGCAGATTATTTTGTAGGGTTACACAAGGACGTAAAATGATTACTGGTTTTATTCCTGTCTTTGAACAAAGATTAGAAAAACTCAAAAACACCCTCAAAATTGAACTACAGCGTGCGAAATCTGAACGTAGAAAGGATGTAATGAAAACATTGGTCAAAGATGCGAAGAAATTACAGAAAACAATAAATGAAGTCAAAAAAGAAAATGCACAAGTTTGTCCACACTGTGGTGGAGAATTATAACTTAATTCTAGCAAGTCCAATAATATCTTATTTCCTTAGTATCTTTATAGTTACAACTTTTGGTGAGTTTGTAAGTCAAGATAGGTACATACTAGGTGAACTCATAGTTGTACAGATTGTACTTCTTTTTCTAATATTTGTATATCTTTTTAAAAAAACACTTGACATATAATATAATTACTGTATTATAATAGTGTAGTTAATAAAAAAAGAGAATCAGATATGACCCCTGCCATTTTTAAAAATAGACACATGACTAGAGTGAAGTTCTTTGCAAAGTACAAGAAAGAACCTTTTGAGTCATTTGAAACAATAGAAGATACTTACGAGATGCCTGAAGTTTTAGATTTTGAAATAAAAAATGCAATCACTCAAGTATTGTCAACATTGACTCCTAGAGAGGAGAGAGTGATAAGAGAGAGATTTTTCAACAATAAAACTTTAGAAGAAGTAGGTCAAATCTTTAGTGTAACGAGAACTAGAATAACACAGATTGAAGCGAAGGCTCTGAGAAAGATGAAACATCCTTCAAGAAGTGAAATCTTAAAAGAAGTTGCATAAAACACTTGACAAATAAAATAATTCGTGTATTATAATAGTGTAGTTAATAAAAAAGAGAGAATCAGATATGAATACATTTTTCGCAACATCAATTCAACACTTCCACACCACTACTGATGGTGATAAGTTTTTAGTCAGTTCAAGTTTTGCTGGTAATTCTGGTGACACTGCAAAAGAGTCAGAGTCAAATGCGATTGCAGAATACGAGAAAGCTGGTCACACTGCTGACCAATTAGTGTCGATTGAAACAGTTGAGTTAGAATCTTATTAAGAAAAGACTTGACATATTCTGTCAATGTGGTATTATAATAGTATAGAGTGATTCGTTAATAATATAGAGAGAGAGAAAAACATGGCATATATTTCACAACAAGACAAAAAAGACCTTGCTCCTGCGATCAAGGCAGTTCTTAAAAACTATGGTATGAAAGGTACTATTGCAATAAACCATTACAGTTCATTAGTTGTTAATATTCAATCTGGTGTTCTAGATTTCAGTGATAACTTTAGTCATGGTGATGGTTACGTTCAAGTTAATACTTATCACATAGACACTTGGTATTCTGGAACTAAAAGAAATTTTCTTAAAGACCTTGTAAAGGCGATGAAAGGTAACAAATGGTATGACAAATCAGATGCAATGGTTGACTATTTTGATACTGCATACTATGTTGATATTAACATTGGAAAATGGAATAAACCTTATGTCCAAACAAGAACTAATCCTCATGTAAAGGTGGCTGCGTAATGCAAATAGAATCTGGAATGACAAAAGATGAAATACAAATCGCACTAGAAGATTTGTATACCATACTAACCGATAAGGGTTTCACCGATACTGCAACAGCAATCTGCTATGTAGAGAGCACACTAATGAATGAAATAGATGATTGATAGTATAATAAATGCAAAGATAAAGGACAATATAAGTATGTCAGTTCCTTTATATTTGATAATGAGTTATGCATATTATGAAGAAGATAAACCAATTGCAAGTGATAGTACTTTTGATAAAGTTTCAAAACTAATGTTAAAGAATTGGAAGAAGATAAAACATCAACATAAAAAATTGATAAATACTGACAATCTAAAGTCTGGCACTTATATGGGTACATATCCAAGTATAGTGAAAGATACTTTAGAAATGGTAAGAAAGACATATATCAATGATTAGACTTGCAGAATTTTTAATAGGTCTTTATATTAGACTATTTATTTTTATGACACTAACAGCCTGGTCTATAGGTCTGGGAGTGTATTTTTATTCACTAACTTGAGAGGTATAAATATTATGGTGAAAATTAAACGTAGACGTAAACCAATGACTCCAGAACAGAAGGCATCTGCGATAGAACGTCTTGCAAAGGCGAGAGAAGCAAAGGGGCCTGCACAACATCAAAACATTTGTCCAGAGGTTCTTGCAAGACCAGATGACCATTTTCTATCTTTGAAAAATGTTAGACATTGGATAAAGAGTAACAAGGAACAATTGAGTTCACTGAGAGGTGAGGTCAGACGAGATGTAAAAGGTGCGAAATCAAAGTTTCATAGTATAGAGGGTTACATAAGACATATGCAACACTATCTAAAACATGGTGATTGGATAGACAATGCATATGGCGAATACCAAGAAAAGAGTGTTAAGTGGAGAACAGTAAGGTAGTAGTAGAATATGCTGGTGGACATACTGCAAACTATGACTACTCTAGTCTTGGTCAAAATGAAGAGGAGATATCTTTCAAATATTTAGAAAGTTTTTTTGATACAAAAGTTTGGCACGTTGGTGTTATAACAAAAGAACAACTCTTAGAAGTTTCTCTTATGCCTATCAAATATCAATTACATCCGTTTGGTTCTAATTTCACTAACAGTATTCATTTTGGTGGTTTGACTAATTGTCTGATATTATCAAATGGTAGTCACAATTGGGATTACACTCATTACAATAGTGCTTGTGAGATTATGAATAACTCTCCATATGAGTCTTGGTTTCCTGTGTATACAAATTTCAAGGAGGCCGCATTAAGAGCAGGGTTAGGTGTAAGAGCTCGTAATAGTTTAATATACGATTATAGGTTTGGGTTTGATGTTCACTTCACTGCGATAGGTATCAACAACACAATTGTAGATATACCAACATCTAGAAGACACAATACTAAAATGTGGAATCGTTGTATAGGTTGTGATGATTGTATGGTTAAGTGTCCTGTTGGTGCAATTCGTAATAAGGAAAAAGTCAATTGGTTGAACTCTTCAGATTGTGATAATATGATAGCATTTGGAAAATCAGATAACAAAGACATTCCATCAATCAAAGACTTTTGGGGTAAGAATGTTTATCCAGAAATACCACAAGAAACTTTGGATAAAATTCATAATGCAGATGACTTAAATGAACATTTACCTTTTGGTAATGATATGCCGTGGGATAAAAATGGATATACCTTTGATGGTCAAGTAATTAGAAAAGATGGTGAAGCAGTAAATGTTCCCTTTTGTAGAGAATGTACAAGTCAACCACGATGTTCAAAGTGGAATGGTAAGTTTCCCTATGAGCGTGTAAAGGGTAAAATTAAGTATGATAAGTATAAAGAGGTTTAAATGGTAGATGATAAAAAACAATGGAGTAATGTGATCATAGGGCCTTGGGATTCTAAAAGAGCACCCAAAGATGGTAAGACTAGAGATCAAGTTATTCAAGAAGAGATGGATGCAATTGATGGGATATCTGAAAAGGCGATGGTATCATTAATACAAATCTTGAAAGAAAATGATATTGATATAGGATCAAAGAATTTTTATAGACACGTTGGGTTTATGAATGAAACTCTAAAGGCACTTTTGTTTAGAGAGTTAGGATATGACCACCCACTATCTGATTTAGTAAACCATATAATACTACCAATGAAAAGTAAAACTGAGGGTGACATATACACAAAGTTTAGAGCTGACATAGTTGCAGAACTTGTAGAATATTTGGAGGAAGATTTTGATGAAGAAGAGTGAAGCGAAGTTCCACACACCATTTAGTCCTACTATAATGGAAATGGAAGTACCAAAAAGATTTATAGACCTAGTAAATAAGATAGGTGATGAAGTTTTAAGTGATGATAAAAAATCTGCACAATGGGATTGGTCTAACCATCTTGTAGGTAAAGTTCACAAAGAAGTTCAGATACCCATAGTAAATAAAGAGGATGGAGATTACTGTAAGAATATTCTCAAAGGTTCGTGTATCGGATATCTAAAACACATGATTAACAAAAGTTGTGCATACGTTGATAACATGATATTACATCACCCAACACAAGGTAACTTACACCCAACTGAAGAGAATATAAACATAAGTCAATCATGGATAGTAAGTCAATACAAAGGTGAATACAATCCATGGCATCAACACAGTGGACATCTATCAGCAGTAATATATTTAAAACTACCAAAAGGTATGGACGAGTTCTTTGAGAAAGAGAGTGAAGACCATTATCCTGTTGGTGGTGCAATACAGTTCATGCAAGGTGATAAACAAGATTTACGAAGTGACACTTTGACGTTTAGACCAGAGGTTGGTAAACTACTCATGTTTCCATCTTGGTTAAAACATTCAGTTTATCCTTTTGATGTGGACGGAGAACGGAGGAGTATGAGCTTTAACGCTTACTATACTAATAAAAAATGATAATAATTGATATGAACCAGATTGCAGTTGCAAATCTGATGATGAACTTGAAAATGAATAAAAGTAAAACTGTAGACGAGAGTATGGTAAGACACATGATACTCAACTCTATTCGTATGTACAGAACAGAACATCGTAACGAATATGGTGAAGTAGTTCTTACTTGGGACTCAAAACACTCATGGAGAAGAGATTATTTCCCAGAGTATAAAGCCAGTCGTAGAAAGGGTCGAGAAGAGTCAAACCTAGATTGGGATGATATCTTTACAACTCTTAACAAAATAAGAAAAGAAATCAAAGAAAACTTTCCCTACAAATATCTTGAGGTGTTCGGTGCAGAAGCAGATGACATCATAGGATCTTTGTGTGAAGAAAACAGAGATGAAAAGATTATGATAATCTCTGGAGATAAAGATTTTATTCAGTTACAGAAATATTCAAATGTTACACAGTGGAGTCCTATCACAAAAAAACAAGTCAATGGATTTGACCCTACTATATATTTAAAAGAACATATCTTAAAAGGTGATACTAGTGATGGTGTACCGAATGTACTATCACCAGACAATACTTTTACAGATGGATTAAGACAAAGACCATTGACTAGAAAGAAGATACAATCTTGGCTGGTAGGTGGTGGAAGTGATTGGAATGATGAGGTGAAACGAAACTTTCAAAGAAACTTAACTCTGATTGATTTAACACAAACACCAGAGGAACTCAAAAATCAAATAAGATTAGAATACAATAACGCACCACATGGTGATCGTAGTAAACTCCTAAATTATTTTATGAAAAATAAACTCAGAGAGTTAACTGAAAACATTGGAGAATTTTAAAATGGCAGGAAGTACATTATTATTTTCAGAAGTCCTTGACAGAGTACACAAGGCAAAAACAAAAGACCAAAAAGTCAAGATACTTAGAGATAACAATACACCAGCACTTAGGTCTGTATTGAAAGCATCTTTTGACCCAAATATCGCATGGGTTCTTCCAGAGGGTGATGTTCCCTATAGAAAGAATGAAGCACCGATAGGAACTGAACATACCACACTTGCAACTGAGTCTAGACAACTATTTCATTTCATAAAAGGTGGAGATGGTAAAACACCAGCATGGAAAAAAGAACAGATGTTTGTTCAGTTGTTAGAGGGTTTACATGAAACAGAAGCTGCACTTTTAGTACAAACTAAAGACAAAAAGTTGCACCAGATATACAAAGGGTTATCTACAAACGTGGTGTGTGAAGCGTTTAACTGGAATGATGAATTTATGTTAATGAAATGATGGACGATAAAGAAATAGAACAGTTGGTAGAGAGTATCAACGATGGAAAAGATATATCTAACAACACCATATTTAGAATGATGGTTACACTTGACAAGAAAGTAAAACAGTTATATCAACAGACCTATAACCCACCGACAAATAATGACTTGAATAAATCTATCAATAACTTGTCGAGTAGAATTGATATCCTTGAGTCTAAAATAAAATAATGGAAGTGATACCGAACTTCATAGAAGATAAAAGTATACAAGATAGTATAAAGAATTTTTTGTTCGGCAGTAGTTTCGATTATTATTATCTACCAAATACTATAGATGGAGATAACAACTATTTTTTCTCCCACATATTACACGATGGAAAGACTGAACATTATAGCTCATACTTCCAAAATATATTGATACCTTTACTTGGTAGATTAAAGTTTAATTACCTGTTGAGGGCAAAAGTAAATTGTTATCCAAAAAGAAATGAAAACAATAAAGGTAACTTTCACATTGATAGTACAGAGCCTCATATGGTAGGTTTGTATTCTGTAAACTCAAATAATGGTCACACATTATTTGAAGATGGAACTAAAGTTGAGTCTGTGGAAAATCAAATGGTAATATTTGATGGTAGTATGAAACATTGTAGTGTCATACAATCAGATGCAAACATAAGAGTGAACGTAAATATAAATTTTAGATAAGATTATGAAAGAAAGACTAGACCACCTACGAAGTTTAAATTATGAACCATCGAACTTTCCAAATGTAAGTATGTATTATGGTGATGGTGAGAAAGCGATATGTATAGAAAGGTTTGGTTCTGCGTTTATAAGTGAGGGTAGAGTTGATATCTATTGTTTACAACCACAAGATAGAATAATTCACTATGATTTAGATATACTAGAAGAAACAGAAGTATATAATGATACAGGCAGACCTATATATGTAAACTTAGAAGAGTGTAGTTTGATACCAGAGATATCTGGTGACAGAAAAATAACTATAAAGAATGGTGTCATGAGCGAAGATGAAATAGAAAAAATAACACTTGACAAATGAAACGAATCAGTGTATATTGGTAGTATAGTTAATAACAAGAGAGAGAATTTATTATGATAGTAGAACAAAGTGCGACAACATTAGAAGTTGGAATTGACAACCTACTTAATTCTGCAAAAGCAGATTACGTTAAAAGGTATGGTAGTGATGTCAACTCAGATGTTGCAAAGAAAATGATAGGTCAGTTTAACGATGGATTTGTTGTTAAGTCTGGTTCAAAGTATGTAAAAATTATGTGTGGTAATGGTGGTACGCCTGGTGGTTCATGCTGGGGGTTTGTTGTAAAAGAAGACACACCAAAATTTAAAAAGGGAGATATCCTAAAACCTGCTGGTTGGAACAAACCAGCGACTAACGCACCTAGAGGTAATGTGTTAGATGGTAATTACGAAATACATTGGACAGGGCCTGTATACCTGTCCTAAAGGAACACGACCTATATGACGTACCTCTCTCAACTCGCAAAACTCAAAAGTCATATAGGTCGTAGAGAGAGAATATGAAACATAAAACAAAATTATTTTATAAGAATGTGGATGGTGAGGACACCTTTCTGATTGCAGAGGGTGACAGTGAAGCACAGGCTGCAGAAAATACAATCAAAGAATTTAAAATCCTACAAGAGATATTTGGTGAAGATAAATTACCTATAAAAAATATCACTCGTATGGATAAAGTAGTTGACAATTAAAACGAATCAGTATATAATATAAACATAATAGAGAGAGATATGTTTATAGAATTTAGAAATACCAACAAAAAAAGACAACGAACCATTGAGGATGCTCTTTGGTTTGCAAAGTCATATTTGATACCTAGACATAAGATTGATGAGATTGAAATTGAGTCTGTAAAGGGGTTACTCGCAGACGGAGATTGTTACGATGCAGACGATAGGTCATACATCATCAGAGTCAACAAAGAATTATCAGAACAAGATTTACTTACTACAATCTTTCATGAGTTTGTTCATATCAAGCAACATATCAAGAAAGAGTTTGGTGGTGACATATTCGCAATAAGTAGTGATAAGGTTGCATACGAAGATAGACCTTACGAAATCGAGGCATTTAAATTAGAAAAGAAACTATTAGAGGAGTACAATAATGTTAATTGAAACTGCACTAATGTGTCTTGCACTTAACACCTACCATGAAGCAAAAAATCAATCTATGATAGGTCAAGTTGCAACTGCACAAGTAGTTATGAATCGTGTTGCAGATAGTCGTTATCCTAACACAGTATGTGGAGTTGTAAAACAAGGCCCAAAGTATAAAGGTAGTGATGTTCCTGTTCGTCATAAGTGCCAGTTCAGCTGGTTCTGCGATGGTAAAAGCGATGAACCAAGAAGAGATAGTAAAGAATGGTTTAAAGCACAAGATTATGCAAGAATAGTTTTATCTGGTAGAATAGCACTTGATGTTACAGAGGGTGCAACACACTACCATGCAACTTATGTAAGACCAGCGTGGGCGAAAACAAAAACAAGAACGACTCGAATAGAGTCACATATATTTTATAGATGGGAGAAGTAATGAACGACTTACCAGAGATAGAACAGAATATGAAACAAGATAACAACATTGATATGTTACCACTATGTCGTGCAGATGTTTTTATAAAATCAAGTGTGGGAACAATTGAACAAAGAGAAGATTTGAAAAAACAAATATTCCATGCAAAAGAAAACAATATAGAAGTCATGGGTGGTGGAAACAAAGGTTGTTGGAGATCTACTGCAAAATATAAAATGGATTGGTTGTATGATGCAGTAAAAGAATTATCTGACCAAGCAAACAAAGTTTACTTTGAAACAGATCCAGTTTTTAAATCACAAGTGACATCATGCACAAATAGAGATTTTGGTATTTGGACTAATATAAATGATATAGGTTCTAAGAATATATTGCATACTCATGTTGAAGATATATGGGCTGCGATTTACTATGTTCAATCAGAGGGAACAGGAAATCTAGTATTTCTAAATCCAGCGAATACACTCATGACTTGTAATCAGAAAGCGCCTTTCGTTAGGAACTCTGTGATAGTACCACAAGATGGTATGTTAGTTCTATGGCCTGGTTGGATGCCACATGAAGTAGAAGAGAATAAATCTAATCAACAAAGAATAAATTTAGCATGGGGTATAAATTATAACTGATGAATATATTTTATTTACATGAAGACCCAGATGTATCTGCAAAGATGCACTGTGATAAACACGTTGTCAAGATGATAATCGAATATGCACAACTTATGTCTACTGCACACAGAATATTAGATGGTGATGAGTATGAAGGTAGAACTAAGATAGGACGTAGAATACGAAGATGGAAACACCCAAATGAGAATATAGAAAACACTATCTACAAAGCATCACATATCAATCACCCAAGTGCAATATGGGCGAGAGAGAGTGTTGCAAATTATATTTGGTTATATAATCTATTTGAAAAACTATGTGATGAGTATACGTTTAGATATGGTAAAGTTCATTCTACTGACTCTTTACTCAGAGATTTACTTGTATCACCACCAACTAAAATTAAAGAGGGTGGTTTGACCACGATGCCCCAAGCAATGCCTGACCACTGTAAAAAACCAGACTCAATAGATGCATATAGAACCTACTATATAATTGAGAAAAAAAGATTTGCAAAGTGGACAAGAAGACAAATCCCATATTGGTTCTGGGCCGCATGAAAGAATTTGATTACAATGAATAAGGATTGGATAAAGGTAGAAAACTTTATTAGTGAAGATCTCTCTACATTATTATATGGATATATCTTACTTGCACATAAAAGATTATCAGTAACTAGAGATAATAGGCATGGAACTTTTAGTGACCCACAGAGTATGGGTGATTTTAGTATGTACGGAGATTTGATATTTGATACACTACTGATGGGAAAACTTGACCAACTACAAGAGATAACAGGTGAGCAGTTAGTTCCACAGTATTCTTACTACAGACTATATAAGAAAGGGTCTGAACTAAAAAGACATATAGACAGAGAAAGTTGTGAGATATCTTTGACATTGTGTATTGGTTATGACTCACATTACGCATGGCCTATATGGTTCAAAGACAGAGATGGTAATGAGATATCTATAGAAACAGAAAGAGGTGACATGGTTATATACAAGGGTTGTGAATTAGAACATTGGAGAGAACCATTTGAAGGAAACTATCATGCACAGGTTTTTCTCCACTACAACAGAAAAAATGGTAGGTATAATAATAAATTTGATGGAAGAGAAGTGTTAGGAGTACCAGCATGACAGAGAGTTTACCAGAAGAAGTACAACGACAATTACATAGAGAGATCGGAAAAGAGTTAGAACGTAACGTAAGTACAGAGGTTTCAGCAGAGTTGATACCTTTTCATGCATTACCTGTTTATAAAACATCGACAGACCTTTTACTAAATGATGACGAGATGAGTGCAGTGGTTGATGGTGACTTCAGACAAGCTGTATCTAAACAAGGTAATGCGATATCTAAAAGTGCAGACATATTAGATAATGAAAGACTACTCAGAGTAAAGACACATATACTTACTGTGTTCAATGAGTATGTAACAAAACATTTACAAATACAAAATCAATTTTACCTAACACAAAGTTGGACAGCAATAAATCACAAAGGTGATGCACACCACCCACACATACACCCAAACTGTGTATTCAGTTGTGTATACTATGTACAAGCGAATAGTGGTGATTTGCAGATAAGGATGCCTATCAGTAGAATACAAGAGGGGTATAATTTATCCTATAAAGTTCTGCAACAGAATATCTTCAACTCAAGAACAATTAACTTGCAAGTAAAAACTGGTGATATGGTTATCTTCCCAGGCTGGTGTGAACACACAGCATTACCAAATGAAGATGATTCACCTAGAATAATTCTGGGAACAAATTATTTTGTCACAGGAACATTTGGTAACTATGAAGATAAAGATCAGATTCACATAAGATGAGTCTTGACAAAGAACCAGAAAGATATTATAATTGGATATTGTGGAAATTTAGAAAGGAGAAAGAAATGGAGAAACAATTAGAGCTCGACTTTACGAGTCATCTTGGAGAAGGAATAACAACGACTGATTCCATAATCAGAAGAGAAATGTATGAGATGCAAAAACATATTCATGGTTTACAAATGCGTATCAAAGAACTTGCAGAGGAAAACTATGGATTAAGGAAAAGGATAGATGGACTATCAAAATAAAATTTGGGTATTCGATGATATCATTGATAAGAAATATCAAGATGAAATTGAAAATATTCTAGTAGGTCGTGATAGTGGGTTTAGTTGGTATTTTATACCAGAGGTCGCACCACCACTACTAGGAGAAAAAACTACTGTAACAGGTAGACCAGCGGTGAGTCATAGTATTGTAAATAGAGATGGACAGAATAGTAACTTCCATGAGTTCATAAAACCTATGATAGAGGAAGCGTGTAAGAGAACTGATAATATGTTTAGTGTATTCTCTCAAGGTCGAACCTTTCTACAGTTCCCACTAAATCTAAAAGATAGACACATACTAGATGAACTTCATGTAGATAATCGTATAACACCACACTTGGTAGTTCTTTACTATGTTATAGATGCAGACGGAGATACGATAATATATGAGAACCACTACAGTAACCAGAAGTCAGTACCAGAACACGACAAACGAATTATCAAAAAGAAAGTGACACCAAAAAAAGGTAGAGTAGTCTTATTTGATGGTTGGTACTGGCATACAGCCGAACAACCGACTAATGGTAATCGGTGTATAATAAACTATAATGTGATGTAAAATGCCAACATATACAATAAGAAATAAACAAATAGATACAGAAGAAGATGTGTTTTGTACATGGTCTGAACTGCAAGAAATATTAAAGAATGAAGATCTTGAACAAGTCATAACTGCACCAGCATTAGTGGGTGACCATATTGTTAAACAAGGTGATGGTAGAATGGATGGTGGTATGAAAGAGGTTTTTAGTCGTGTTGCAGAAGCTCACCCTAATAGTCCACTCGCAGATAGATTTGGTAGTGGTCAAACTTCTGCACAAAAGAAAGTGCAAGAAGTAGGAAAAAAACATGGTTTAGTTCGTAAGAGTGGTGGACAAAATATGAGTAAGGTTAAACTATAGATAGATAATAAATACTACTGTGTAAACTTCAATTAAATTCATGGAGAGTTTACACAGGGGGAAATCAGTTGGGTCGATTTCCCCCACAATAAAATGGGATTATCATGGCAAAGAAAGATATTACAAATACAGACTTAGTAAAAATAGAACCAATCACAGACAATCAGAAATTAGTGTTTGACTCTTATGGACAGGGTAAACATCAATTTTTATTTGGTTGTGCTGGTACAGGAAAAACTTTCGTATCACTTTATCTCGCACTATCAGAGGTATTACGAGATGATACCAAGTATGATAAGGTGGTATTAGTTCGTTCACTTATACCAACTAGAGAGATAGGTTTTCTTCCTGGCGATGAAGAAGATAAAGCTGCACTCTACCAAGTACCTTATCAGAATATGGTGAAGTTTATGTTCAAACAAGCGAATGAACAAGCATTCTCTATGTTGTACGATAGATTGAAAAAACAAGGTAGTTTCTATTTTCTATCAACATCATTTCTCAGAGGTTTGACATTTGACAATTCAATCATCATAGTAGATGAATGTCAGAACTTAAACTTCCATGAACTTGATACTATAGTGACCAGAGTAGGGCAAGACTCCAAGATAATGTTCTGTGGTGATTTTATGCAAACAGATTTATCCAAGATGAATGAGAAAAATGGTTTACATAATTTTCTTAGAATACTTGAGGAGATGGAAGAATTTAAATGCACAGAGTTTAACATAGGTGATATAGTGCGTTCTGGTTTTGTTAGAAACTATCTGATACAGAAAACTAAGTTGGGTATCGGAGTAGAATAAATATAATGTATAATTTTAGAGAGGAAATCTAATGGAAAAAAATTACCAAGAATGTTTAGAAATGATATTACATCACGAAGGTGGATATGTGAATCACCCAGAAGATCCAGGCGGCGCTACTAACTTAGGCGTAACTAAGAGAGTATACGAAGAGTGGGTTGGTAGAGATGTAAGTTTAGATGCAATGAGAGAACTCAAAGTATCTGATGTTGCACCTATCTATAAGAAGAACTATTGGGATCGTGTAAAAGGCGACCAACTACCATCTGGTCTTGACCTTTGCGTTTTCGATTTTGGAGTGAATGCTGGGACAGGAAGAGCTGCAAAGTATCTACAAAAAATGGTAGGTGCGACAGCAGATGGTGCGATAGGGCCTGCAACTCTACGAGCAGTAGATACATTTGTAAAACAAGAAGGTCACAAAGGTGCGATTGAAAAGTATCAAAAAGACCGACTTGCATACTACAAAAAACTGAAACACTTTAAAACATTTGGAAAGGGTTGGACTCGCAGAAACAAAGAAACTACTGCATCTGCGAAGAAGATGATTTAATATGAAAACATTTTGTCATGTACCGATTGAACTTGAAGATCTAAAAACTCAAACCATAGATAAGAAAAGATTCTATAAAACTCCAGAGGGTGAACTGTATCCGTCTATTACTACAGTTTTATCTGTAAGGAATAAAAAAGGATTATTTGAATGGCGTAAACGAGTTGGTGATGATGTTGCAAACTATGTTGCAAGAACAGCCGCAAATCGTGGAACTGCTGTTCATCATATGTGTGAGGACTATTTAAACAATGACTTTGACGAAGAAAAACACAAAAAGAAATTTCTCCCCTACTGTCTATTCAAACAACTCGCAAAAGAAACTTTGGACAATGTTGACAATATTCATGCTCAAGAGTGTGGGTTGTATTCAGATAAGTACAAAGTCGCTGGACGAGTAGATTGTATTGCAGAATACAATGGGGAACTTTCCATCATTGATTTCAAGACTTCTTCTAAAGAGAGAAGTGATGAGTGGAATGAAAACTATTATATACAAGCGTCTGCATATGCAGAGATGTTTGAAGAACGAACTGGAAAACCAATTGAACAGATTGTTATTCTAGTTGTTACTGAGGATGGTTCAGTACAGGAGTTTGTTAAAACTAAACATAATTATCTTCCGATGTTAGAAGAAGTTATAGGGGAGTTCAATGGGAGTAACACTTAGTAAATACTTTATAATCGTGACTATGGCGACTACAACACCAGAGTTTGGTACTGATTTGTTTATATTCCACCAAGAGAATGAAACACAACAACAATGTCTGGATAGACTTAATGCAAACCCAGACAAATATATGTGGGCTGCATTTAAGAACTTTGATGGTAGACTCAAACCAGAGAAGGCATTTTGTGTCAAAGGTGATTTAGTGCAAGAGATTTTAGATGGTAACATTATAAATAAAGGGTCATGATAACACTAACAGAAAATGCAAAAGAATATCTAACAGACATGGTATCCAAGTCAGAGGATAGCTATGCAAGATTGTCTGTCAAGGGTGGTGGTTGTGCTGGTTTCGAATACAAATGGGAAACCACAGACACTACTGACAAAGGAACACTCATAGATGATGTGTTAGTGTTAGACACTACGGCCGAGATGTTTCTACTTGGTTGCACTGTGGACTACATAAAAGAATTTGGTGGTTCTTACTTAACAGTTAAGAACCCTAACGCACATTCTTCATGTGGGTGTGGAACAAGTTTCTCAATTAAGACTTGACAAACGAAAAGAATCATGGTATAAATAGAGTATAGTTTGTTGAAACAGATTGAAAGATGGACAGGACTTGGGTGCAATACCCAACACCTCCACCATAAACACTCTTAGATGAGATATTGAATCACTGCTTGAGAGTGTTTATGATGGGGGTGAAATAGGATCGACTGACGTTAAATAGAAAAGTGGAGAACTATCGGATGACTGCGTTATTGGTCAATTTTCTAAATGCAAACAATGATTTTGCACCTGTAGATTTCGCACTAGCTGCCTAATTGTACTGAGTTTTGATGGTGTACTTGGAAACAGAAACATCATCACAGTTTCAGAGTTTCGCTGACGGGCGAAAATAGTGTCGTGCAAGGAAGAACTTCTCACCAAGAGATGTGAACTTGACTAGTTAGAGGTGGTACTCAGGCATGGTAGTGGAAACACGCTGTGTCACATCAATCTACCGATTGGAACTAGGTTCTGGGAATATAACAAGAATGGTATCTTGGTTTCTCAGTTGTAGGTGTACCCAAGTCCTACCGACACAAATTAATGATGCCTATGTAAATAGGTTCGGTTGAAAAAAATCGGTAAGATCATTAAGGGTCACTACTTAATAAGTGCGTGTGGGGTCATGGTTAACCCCACATCTTATAAATGGAGTTATTATGCAAAATACAAAGACGTTCTCACTTGAGATTGAAAAGATGGCCCAAGACAAAAACCTATCACATATGGACGCTGTTCTAGAATACTGTAAAACAAAACAAGTAGAACCAGAGTCGGTTACCAGACTCATATCAAAAAGTCTAAAAGATAAGATAGAAGCAAATGCAAGAGATTTGAACTATCTACCCAATCAGGCAAAATTACCAATATAGTAAATGTCACAATCAATAGATATCTATTTGACTTACTGTGCGATGAAGGCTCACTTTAGTAAAGGTGACTATGATTTTGTAAAGTTCAATGGTAAGACAAAGGTATCAAGAGAGTCGTTCTGGAAAAGAAAAGACAGAGTATGGTTTGTGATGTTAGGTAGAAAGTATAACTCATCTATCATAGAAAGTGTTGAGGATTATCTACTTGCAAACTTCTTAGTTGAAACTAAAGGTTACATAGGTAACTTCAATGACCAGAACTATTTTGATTGGATGGATAGAATGTCAAGATTAGAAACACTATTCAAGAATGAAGCAACTAAACTATTTGAAGATAAAAGTCTAGACGTATTGAATGTTCCAGACAATTCTCACCCTAAACTTCTCAAAGAATATCTTGGTAAAAGAGTATCACTTGAAACAATGGTGATACTAGATGGTATCTTTGACTACAGTTCTAAATGGGATAAGAAAATGAATGATGATATCATGTGGCCTGATGTAAAAAAACTTATAGAAAATTACAAAAAGTTCTTGACATATGAGATTGATTCGTGTAAGATGGTAGTTATAAATTTAACAACAATGGAGTAGTGGTATGGAAATGCCCGATAAATTAGTTATAGAACAACTCAGAAACGAAATCAAGGGGTTGCAATATGACTGTGCAGAACTGCAAAAGAAGAATGACGAACTTGCAGAAAGATGTAAGAAACTTGCATCTCGTCAACCATCTTGGCCCAAAGGGTATTCACCAAGAAGGTATACACCAAAACATAAACAACAGTAAATGAGAACGATAGTCTACGGAAACGGAAAGTCACGCCTGAAATGGAATGTAAATGAAATACTTGATGATGTTGTTACATGGGGTTGTAACAGAATCTTTAATGATGTAAAGGTTGACAATCTAGTAGCCGTAGACTATCATGTGCAACACTTGATATATGAGTCTGGTTATGCACATGAGAATAAATGTTGGTTCGCAGATTGGACTAAACTGCCACAGTATTTTCACGATACGATAAGACATATGTACGAGTACACTAGTATTGTTGAAAATAAAAGAGGGAATAGACAACACTGTGTAATCAATGGAAAACAAGACGAACCAAATAAAGGATTGTACATCACTTGGGTTGATGAAGATGATAGGATAAGGGACATAGACATTCCAAGAGAATGGAGTTCTGGAACTACAGCAATACACCTTGCGTGTCGGCATGGTGCATCTAAGATTTATTTAATGGGATTTGACCTTTCTGAAAACCCACTAAATAATGTCTATGAGGAATTTCAAAGAGGACAGAAGATGGACTCTGACCCTCATAGATTTTGTCATAGGTCTGATTGGACTAACGAGATGAAAACTGTAATGCAAGAGTTTTGTAATACAGAATTTATCTGGGTAGAACCCCATGAGAACTCTATGAAATTTGATATGAATAATTTAACATACGATACATACGAAAACATAAGGAGAAACATATGTCGTTAGATACACTAAGGAGAAGCAATTCTCTAGATAAACTGCTTAATGCAGTAAAAGAGGACTCCGCTCCTCAAGAGAAAAAATCATACGTTGATGAAAGACTATGGAAACCAGAACTGGATCAGTCTGGTAATGGTTACGCAGTCATTCGTTTCTTACCATCACCAGAGGGTGAAGAACTGCCTTGGGCGAAAGTTTGGAATCATGCGTTCCAAGGCCCAACAGGTCAATGGTATATCGAAAACTCTCTTACAACAATTAGTCAGAAAGACCCTGTGTCAGAATACAACTCAAAGTTGTGGAACTCTGGTGTGGAGTCTGATAAAGAACTTGCAAGGAAACAGAAAAGAAAACTACAATACTTTTCTAATATTCTTGTGGTGAGTGATCCAAAGCACCCAGAGAACGAAGGTAAAGTCATGTTGTTCAGATATGGTAAAAAGATATTTGACAAAATGATGGAAGCGATGCAACCAGCGTTTGAAGATGAATCGCCTATCAATCCATTTGATTTTTGGGAAGGTGCAGACTTCAAACTAAAAATCCGAAAGGTAGATGGTTTCTGGAACTATGATAAATCAGAGTTTTCTTCTAAATCTGCAATCTCAGATGATGAGTCTAAGATTGAGTCTATCTGGAAAAGTCAATACTCTCTTGCAGAGTATACTGCACCAACTAACTTCAAATCTTATGATGAATTGTCCACACGTTTTCATCAAGTCATCTCTGGTACAACCAAAGTCGGTAACGTGTCTGAGGAGATTGAAGACGAACCAATTGCAAAACCAGTTGTTGATACTAAACCAGTAGAGTCACCTGTTACTTCAAAAGAAGAAGAGGATGACACTATGGATTATTTTTCAAAACTTGCAAACGGATAATGGAATAATGCTGGTTTAGCTCAGTTGGTAGAGCAGTTGATTTGTAATCAACAGGTCGAGAGTTCGAGTCCCTCAACCAGCACCACTTACATTGCAAGTGATTTTCCAATCATATCATAAACAGGATCTTCATGTTTGATGGAGGTTCTGTTTATTGTTTTTACTTGATTGGAATAAGTGTTACCACCATTATTTTGAACAACTGCTGGGCCTTGAGGAGCATTTCTAAATCCTTGATCCACTTTATTTAATGCAGACGCTGTAACAGCCTCTGTTCTATTTGCGTTTGCAGTTGCAACAGCAGACTGACCCATCTGTTGACCCTCAAGAGCGTAAGCTGCAAAGGGGTTAGTTTCAAGTTGTTGTGGAGTGACAACAGATTGAGGTGGTAATCCACTTCCACCCATAGCACCAGGCGACATACCTGTTGGTGCAGGCACTTTCGGAACACTTGTAACTTCGTCACCAAGAAGAAAACCAGCAAGTTGTCTACCAATAAAATCACCAGCAAAATAACCACCAACTGCACCAGAAAGACTACCAAGAAGAGTTCCCAGAGGGCCTCCAAAGAATGTACCACCAATACCACCTAGTATTGCAAGACCAGATGCACCTAGTGTTCCAAAGAGTAACGCACCTAGTTCTTTGGTCTTTTCTTCTTTTGATGCATCTGATAACAATATACTTGCACCAGCACCCACAGTAAGTAAACTTCCAAGTATAGGAATTGCTTTTAGTATCTTTGAACCAGCGCCTGTGAACAACGCTTTAAGTCTTGGATACTTTTGTATGAGTTTCGCTTTGTTAGCGGCCGCTGGGTCTATTCCTTTAACTGAACCAGACTGAATACCTTTTGCAATTTGGGCACCAGCCGCACCCTTAATCGGTTTACCAGCATCATCGACAAACTCTCCTGCTTTACCTGTAAATGTAACTACTTTACCCTTTGCAGTTTTAAACTTTTGACCTTTGACTGGGCCTTTTGGTATCTTAGATGCAGCCATAGCTGTGGTTCTCAATGCAACATCATCTGCTTGAGTTGCAAGTAAACCTAACGATTTGAATAAACTATTAAATGCGGCCTGTATGGGTTTGAATATCAACCACTTACCAGCACCAAAAACCGCCTTACCACCAAATTTGATTGCACCAAATAATAGTGATGGTGCGAAGAAGGCTGCAAATGCACCAATCGCCGCTATCATAGAACCAAAGTTTTCCTTGAGGAATTGTAGTCTACCTATCTCTTTACCATCCTCGTCTACAAGGTTTCCAGTTATTAGGTTGTATATGTTACCAATACCAGTTGCAATATATCCTATCACTCTAAACAATCCTAACACACCTTTGGTTATCTTACCAATGACACCTGTTGCTTCCTCTATATTTACGTTGTTTATCTTTTCTCTGATTTTATCCCACTCTGGACTTCTCAAGAATTTTATAACGAAGGGAAGAAAGGCGAGTAGTGCAAGTCTACCAAGAGTCAAGCCTGGGATACCTGTTTTTGTATCTGCGATACCTTGTATCACACCAAAAAAACTAGTCAACTTACTAGTGAAAGGTGCAAACGCAAGTTTGAGTGCATCTACTTGTGCTTTCCTTTCTTCCTTTTGAATCTCTTTTCTTTCAGATGGATTGGTTGCACTTTGTTTTTGTAATGCAAGTTCTTGTCGTCTTATCCTATTCGCTTGTTTTTGGAACGCTAGGTTCGCCTCTGCCTTACCACCATTCGCTTCTATCTGTTCTTTGAGTCTCTCCAGTCCACTTTGTTGTGTTTCTAATTCTTTCTTTGCATCACTTTTTGTCGGTGCATCTTTTCTTGCATCTATCTGTGCTCTTAGAAGTGCTTTGTCTGCTTCTAACTTTCGTCTTGTTTCTTTATTTGAGGATTTCTCAATTTTCTCACCTAGTACTCTAAGATTTTCTGCATCAGCGGCCTCCTGTCTTGCATCAGACTCTTGCTGTTGTATTCTATTCAACTCATTCTGTTGTCTAATCTCTTGGAGTGCGAGTGCAAAGTTAGGTGCTTCTGCCATCTTACTTCTTCTTATCTACATATGCGTTTGCACCAAAGTAGGCGGCAA
>Ga0181411_1000095_pt1 | contig 27420 bp, 30 predicted proteins | sample 34SPOviralmetaG_FD_130114 | JGI IMG/M metagenome (GOLD analysis project Ga0181411, IMG submission 130114) | Marine viral communities from the oligotrophic San Pedro Time Series (SPOT) site, San Pedro Channel, CA, USA - 34 SPOT_SRF_2012-07-09 | ecosystem: Environmental > Aquatic > Marine > Strait...
AACAGATAAATCTGTTCCAGACCAATCACCATTGTTAATTGAAAGTGTTCCTCCTAAAGTAACAGTACCTGTAGATGTTATTGTGCCTCCAGTCAAAGTTAATCCATTTACACTACCAGCTGTTGAAACAGATGTAACTCCTGAACTTGAGCTTGTTCCAGCTCCAATTAATGAACGCACCTCAGCAGCTGTGATACCTGAATTTAATGATGGTGATGTACCATCAGATAATATAGCCGGTACACCAGTATCACCAGTTACAGTACAATTTAATGTTACTGCACCACTTGTTCCTCCACCACTCATTCCTGTACCTGCAATAACGTTTGTTATATCACCTTGTGGAATACTAAATGATGTAGTTAAAGTACCACCATCTTGTTGTGTAAGAGTAAGTGTTTTTGTAGAAGAACCTGAATCACTAAATCCAGTAATCATATTATCATATGCAGAATTAGATTCTGTTGATCCACCACCACTCCAAGTTACTGCACCACTAACAGCTAAAGCATTTGTACCACCATTAAATGTTAATCCTGAATCACTTGTTATATTTGATGAACTATTCCAATATGCTACTCTACCAGATGAACCACTACCTGTTACATTACCAACTTGGGTATTATCTATCTTCTGCCAAGCATCTGTTGCTTGATCAGAAAATACTGCCCAATCTCCTACGGCCCAATCTGTGATGCCATCTAGGTTAGTAGATCCAGCTACAGATACTATATAGTATTCTCCTACTGTTCCTGATCCACTTGATAATGTTGGTGAGTTTGTACTTGCGTTCCATACTCCATCATATTTTAATACTCCTGTTACAGCTGTATTAATAGCTGTTTGAATTTGTGCTCCTGTTGCTAAGTTAGAAGAAGAAGAAGATACTGTACCCGTTACTGGTGTTAATGTTATTGCTGTTGTTCCGCTGGAAGTTAATGTGTTACTATTTCCAGTTGCAATAGTAACTACTTTACCAGTTGCTCCTGTTGTTACACCTGTTACCCTTCCATATGCATCTACTGTTATTTCATCTATCTTAGTACTGTTAGATGTAGAACCGTAAGTTCCAGAGCCTACACCACCAGTTGCCATGTTAATAGTAATTGTTTCATTACTACCCTGATTAGTTGTAAAATTACCACCAGTAGTTAAATTTGTACCTGCAGCTATAGTTATAGTTGCATCGTTTACTGTAGGTAAAGATCCAGATGTTATATAACCTGCACCATTTGTAAGTTGATTATTATTTGTTATTCCGTTATTTATAGTAACAGTAGCCCCACTACGTGATGTTGTTATATTAGTTCCTCCTGCAATATCTACACTTTCTCCGTTTGAAATTGTTTCAGATCCCCCACTATCTGCTGTTAATGTCCAGCTTGACATAGATCCTGCAGATGTTAAATATCCTGAATCATTAGTCCACTGAGAAATGTTTCCACTTTTGTTTGTGAGGGTATTAGTTGATGAAGCTGTTATGTATCCTGATCCGTTACTAAGTTGATTATTGTTAGTTATTGTATTATTTAATGTTACACTACCTGATGTACCTCCTCCACTTAGTCCAGTTCCTGCCACTACTGCTGTTATATCACCCTGTGGCACACCAGATATAGCGTTATCTACATAAGTTTTATTAGCCGCATCTGTGCCTGATGATACTGTATCAATACCTTGAATACGTCCTGTACCCCCAAGAGTAATGTCACCACCTGATACTGTTATATCATTAGCAAAAGTAGAATTACCACTTGTGTCATTTATTGTTGTAGTATTTCTTCCTGCCCATCCACTATTCCAATTATCAGGAGAAGAGTTAATCTGTATTCCTGCCTCAGCATTTAAATAAACTAACTCATTAGTCTGTCCTGTAGGATAATTATGTGATTCACCTGCATTAAGAACAAGTTGTTGTCCAAAACCTCTAATCTCATAAACTCTCATACTATCGTCAGCAGAAAAATCTTGTCTAACTGAAAAGGTTTTAGTACCTGATATAGTTTGACTACCTGTAGTTCTTACTACTGTACTGTCAACTGTTAATGTACCTGTAGAGGTAATAGTTCCTCCACTTAATCCATCTCCCGTTGCTACAGAAGTTACTCCTTGGGCGTCACTATTAGCTGATATAGACGTAACGTGTCCTGTAGCATTTACTGTTACAGTAGCTCTTGCATATGAACCTGCAGTCACACCTGAATTAGCATGAGCAATAGTTACAGAACCACTTGATCCACCCCCAGTTATTGGTGAGGTTGTACTTACATTTGTAATATCACCTTGAGGTACACCTGCAACAGCATTATCAACGTAAGTCTTGTTTGCTGCATCAGTTCCAGAACTTACTGTATCTACACCCTGTATTCTACCTGTGCCTCCTAATGTAATATCACCACCACTAACAGTAAAATCACCTGTTACTGTTGCTGAACCAGCGTTAAACATTTTAAACATTGTCACAGCATCAGTTTCATTATAAAAATACATTGATGATGCGTCATGTTCTATTGACATGGATTTTCCCCCAGTTCTATCAAATGATATTTTCTTATCTGAAGCAGGATTATTAATATTAATGGTTGCTGCAGTTGTTATACCCCCTGTAAAAGTTGCATCACCATTTTCAACAAGACTTAAAGCACCACCTAAATCTAAAATTGAAGCACCACTACCTCCTGTGTTAGATATATAAACACTATCGGTTGCACTTGCATTTTCAATTTGAATTCTTGCACTACCTTTTAGTTTTAAAACATCACTACTACTTCCTTGACCATCTATAGTTAAACTTCCGGTCATTGTACCTCCAGTAAGTTCTAAGTATCTACCATCAAGATCTACTGTAACAGAAGACAGACCATTTCGTGCTGCAGTAAGAACACCTGTACCTGTATTAAAACTTAAACTAGTTAAATAATAATTAGTAGTAGTATCTGTAGCATTAATAGTCAGAACATCACCTGTAACTGAGGTAGTAACATTAGTACCACCTTGAATACTTAAAGTATCATCATTATTATCAGCTATTGCTGTACCTGAATCAGAGTCAACTCTTTTAAATATGTTTTGACTAGATCCTCTATCAGAGTTTGTTAAAGTAATAGTACCAGAAGTTGTTATTGTACCACTACCACTTAGCCCAGTTGTACCTTGTACTGTAACTGAGGTTACTGTACCAGTATTACCTGTAGCACCAATATCACTAAGTATCTGAGATTTGGTTCTATATTTTAAATTACCACCATCCCAAACTAGTATACCTGTATATGAGCTATTGTCATTAGCTATACTTGATACACTTGTAGTTCCTGTTATTGATACACTAGATAAAAACTGTATTGCCATTATATTTTATTTTATTGCTAAGATAATAATTTAAGTATAAAAAGGGGGTTTTAAATTCTATTAATCTAAGACCCCCTTAATATGTGAGTTTATATTATCTTACTTTCATCATTGCTACTCTTAATGAATTAGCAGTTTGATTTGACTCAGTTGCTAAAGTCACAGCTCCAGTTGATGGATTAACAGTAATATCTAATTGAACTTGTGCTCCAGTAGCTACTACATAACACTGAACAATTAGTGGTCCAGTTCCCAAACCATGTGTTCCTGCTGCAATACTTGTTGAAGCTGCTGCAGTTGATGGGAACGTTGCTGTATAAGAATCTGCATCAATATGAGCTTTTAATGTAGCTGGTGTAACCATTAAATCATCTCCTGCTGTACCTGCATCAACTTCTGCTTGTGTTGCTGTCTCAGCTACACCAGATGAAGTTTTTGTTGCATCTGGTAGAGTTCTTGTACTCATTGATGTAATAACACCATCAGTAACATTAATTTGATCTACTACTACTACACCACTAGTATTAATATCTGAATCAGTACCAATAATTGTATTTGGTGTAAAATCAAGTTCATTAATATTAATACCACCATTTTTAACTGTTACTTGACCTGCTGCACTAACAGCAAAATTATCAGAACTAAATGATGCTATACCTGGAGTAGTAGTTGAAGCTAAGTCAATATTACTCTGAACAGTTGTCCAATCAGCTAAAGCTGTAGGAGCATCTTGATTAGCAATTAAGAAATCACCCGCTCTTACTTGTTCCGTAAAGAATGAACCGTCATTTGTAACTACATATGACCAACCTTTTTTAATACTTGCACTAGGATTAGAATCAAGATCTGGTGAGTTAGTAGCTGCATTATATCCTCCTTGGAAGATTAACACCCCTGAGCCAGCTAACTGTGTATCTACATAATTTTTAGATGCAGCGTCTGTTGTAGCTGAAGGAGTTAATGGTATAGTAGGTAAAGCTGAAAAAGTTTTTACACCAGCAAGTGTTTGAGCACCTGATGTTCTAACAACTGTACTATCTACTTCTATATCATTAGCGTTAGCTGTAATACCATCTCCACCAATTACATTTAATGTTGGATTGACAGTTGAGGTTCCAGATTGAGTCATACCAGACCCTGCTGTTACTGAAGTTACAGTACCTACATTAGTTGTTGCACTAGTATTAATAGTTACTGTAGTTCCACTTACTGAAGTAGTAATATTTGTTCCACCTGAATAAGTAAATGTTCCTGAAGTAGTAATTGCTGTTCCAGTTCCTGAATCTGCTGCATTTGTAATACTTGTTACTGTACCACCTGAATTACTATCTGCTTGCCAAGATGGTAAACCACTATTAACTTTTAATACTTGTCCTGCTGAACCAATAGCTAATTTAGCTAATGTTGAACTATTTGAAGCATATAGTATATCTCCTGTTGTAAAACTTGTTAAACCAGTACCACCAGAACCTGTTGCAAGTAATCCACCTAAAGTTAATGTACCACTTGTTGTTATAGCTCCTCCTGTTAATGTTAACCCAGTTGATCCACCAGATCCATCTACACTTGTTACAGTACCACCTCCAATTGCTGAAGTAATCTGTGAGATATTTACATACTTAGCATTGTTATCAGATGCATCACTTACTAATAATCTATCTCCTGCTACTACAGTAACACCTGTACCATCAGCTGCTGCTAATATAACGTTATCAGTTCCAGCATAATCTACTGCTAAACTACCAGATGCTGTTATTGCACCTCCAGTTAAACCTGCTCCAGATCCTACAGAAGTTACAGTACCATCTTTTCCAAATCCTGGCATTGCAGAAATTAAAGCTTTTTTGATTGTACTATCTGTTGCATCAGAGAACCATACTGTATCTGCACCAACTGGTGTTGCAGTAGTAGCAACTAAAATTGCGTTGTCTGCTCCAGCATAATCTATATTAACTGTTGGTGTTACGGATGCAGAACCTGTAATTGTTATACCAGTTCCACCAGATACACTAGTTACTGTACCTGCTGCTGAGTCAGTACCTGTAACTGTAAGTGTATTACCACTTCTTGTTACTCCTACTGTACCAGCTCCTACTATTAATACATCATCATTAGTACCATCTGATCCTGCTAATCTTACACCAGCTGAACCATTAGTTGAACCAACACCTGATAAATCATATGTAGTATTACCATCAGTACCTGTTTGAATATCAACCCATCCTCCATTATAAAGTCTAAGTTTACTTGTATCAGTGTCATAATAGATTCTTCCTAGTGATCCTGAAGGTGCACCAGCGTTATTATCTATTCTAACCTCCTTTAATTGATTTGAATTTAAATCAATGTTTCCATCTATATTTAAACCCGTTAGAAATTGAATTGCCATTTTATTTTATTTTTATAATTATTATTTTTTTATCTTTAATTTAAGAATGCACATCCTGTAAAAGCTGTTTGAAATGTTATAGTTATTATATTAGTACTATTATATTTTACATCTCCTACAACTACTTTATTATTATCATCTACTACTGTTACAGATGGATATCTTCCTAAATTATGTGTTATTACCCAAGATGCTGAAGCAATCTCAAAACATTGTGAAAAAGTTCCTGCTCTTGCAATTATATCTGCTAAGTCAAGTATAGTACACACATTAGATGGTACTGCTGGACATGTCTTACTAGCTACTACATTAACTACTGCTAATGGTTCTACAAATACTCCTACTGTTTCTGTTGCAACAACTACTTTACTGCTTGATGAGTTTTTCCAATCACATAAATCTTTTTGGATTGCTGCATCTTCAAAATCTGTATAGCAACATGCACTAATACCAAACTTAACAGCTTTAAAATTTGCATATGCTTGATTTGCAAAATTCTGTTCAATTTGTATCCTCTTCATCAAAGAATTATATTCCTTTTGACTTTTATTAGATGATGATACTATTGCTGTTGCCATATTTACTTATTTCTTAAATCCGTTATTTGTTGTCTAGCTAATTCTAAATTTAAATCTCTTCCCGTACTTACATTTTCAGCTTTAGCCTTACAAGCCTTACAAACTATTATTCCATTTCCTATAGATGCTTTTTGACATCCACATGTAAAGTTTTTTCCACAATGTGCACAACTCATAATTTAGTTGGTTTAAATTATTACTTAATATGTTTTACTACTACTAGAACTACTTTGACCACAGTTTCCTGTAGGACAAATAATTCTATCTAATCTTATTTTAGCATAATTATAAATCTGCATTCCTTGAGCAGGTGCTTGACAATATTCTACATTGGATACAGCTGCATCAATCATTGTTCTTATGTAACTCATCTCTGCAAGTAGATCTTGTTTGGATGAGTTAGGTTGGCATGCATGAACATCTAAATCACATAATACCTCATAATAGGTATGCATTAAAGATGTTACTCTCAAATGATTATATTCTACATATACTTTAGAGTTTGGTGAAACACTATATCTTATAATGTATATTCCATCAGGTATATTAGATTGTGTTGTTCCACAATCAGTTTTCTGTAATGCTAAAGTACATGCTGTTAAACACATATCAAAGTCTTTGTTAACTTTTACTAATACTGGAACTGAAAATCCAGGTAGTGTAATTTGCAGCTCTTCACAATCTACTGCTAGTTCTTTAGAGTATTGACTTGTGTCTTTAATACACAACAATTCACAGTTAGATACTGTGGGAATCTCTAAACTTAATATATGCTTGTCTGCCATTTGAGTTCAATTTATTATACTATACTAATAATATACAAAAAATTAAACAGAATATAAAATAAAAAGAGCAGGAGATTTATCCCCTGCTCTAATTAAAATATTAAGATTGATTAAATCTTATTGGAAGTTGCTATTATGCATCAATACCAGTTGTACTAAATGGTACTGGATTAAAGTTAGCACCTGCCCAGGCAGATAAAGATAAGAACATGTTATCCATTGCAGTAATTAAGGCTGCATTGTCACATTTTACATATACTTTATATTGATATTGATCATTATCAAATACACCTGTAGGGTTATTAAATCTTGGCACACTGTGCTGGAAGTAATATCCTAAGTATGTAGAGCTTCTAGAAACTGAATCTAATAATTCATCAGACATTTCAATTTCTCTGATTCTTGCACTACTTGCATTCCCTTGGTTGTAAGGAGATTGTCTATATCTTTCAGACATAATCAATTCTCTAATTACTCTTTCACCTTGAGTTTGTTGCATTTGTCCAGGAGTTCTTGATGCTACACCACAATCATTACATGGGTTACCAGTTTCATCTAGTGAAGACACTATGATTTCAACAGGCTCAGCATTATAGTGATCTCTTGTATCAAATGAGCAGTTTCCAAATTCAGTATCTACGTATGCACCTTTAAAAGTTACACAAGCAGAAATCTTAGTTGCTCCATTAGGATCAGTAGAAGGTACATAATTTCCTGCAGCAGCTTTACCAACAGCTTGTGCTATTGAGTAATACTCAGTAGTTACTAATCCTGCAGCATCAGTTGTTGTAATTTCTACAGCACCTTCTGATACAGAAGCTACATCTAAAACAGCATTAGCACCACCACCTTGAACAGTTACATCATCACCAACAGCGTATCCAGCTCCTTCATCAGCAACAGTAACAGCTTTAATTGCACCTGAAGCACCAATAGAAGCAACAGTAATTGTACCGTTACCACCACCACCTGCAACTGTAAGAACTTCTCCTACAACATATCCAGAACCACCAGAATTACCTAGTGTTGGGTTTGTAATTGCAGCACCAGAACCTGTATAGTTAACAGTAGCACCACTACCAGCACCCGCAGATGTTGTAGCAACGTTAGTTTGTGCACCATTACTATAACCTGTTCCTCCTGCAGTTAATGTATATGTTAATGCATCAGCAGTAATAGCTGTAACTACAACAGTTAAGCCAACACCTGCACTTGGACTAACAGCTACTGTCTCTAAAGCAGCAGCACCAACAGAATAACCTGTACCAACTCCTGCAGCTGTAATAGCTGTAATAGTCTTAGCTCCATCAGGATCACCTTCTCCTACAAAAGGAGTAATAAGTGGATCACCAGCTACGTATCCTGGATCAGATTTTGGTAAGCCATTACCAATAGCCATTTCAGCCATAGTAGCAATTACTAAACCAGCATCTAAATATTCTTGACCATCAACGCAACAAATATTTGCTGAGTCAGCAATTGCATATGCATTGTGATTTAAAAATCTTAGTGCAGGTGAACCCTTCACGTCAATTCTCATAAATTGTGTTTTTCCACATGGAGCGCAGTCTGATGCTAAACATAATTTAGCAGTAGCATTACTTGCTACAGAACAACTACTTTTCCACATTTCAGTAATATATCTTGGATTAATTCCTTTAGACTTTACTGATTCTTTGTAACCCCCATGCCCAGGGTTGTTGCCAATTGTGTCTTTAGTGTAAACAGAACCTTGTACTAAGTACCCGTGAGTACCAAGTGGTAGATCAGCTAAAACTGGAGCAGCTCCGGCAGCCAATACTGACTTCCAAGAACCTAATGCACCTTGTTCACTTACTAAAGCAAATTGACCAGCAGTCAAGGCACTTGTTGCAACGTTAGCTCCCGCTACAGACGTTGCTAAAAATGTCTTGTTAAATGCATGATTAAAATATGCCATAATTAATTATTTTGTGTGAGGAACCATTACCCTCACTGGTTATAAAAGTGATTTTAACAGTTTACTCTGTGCGTAACTTCATTGTTACTATAATAATATACAAAATAAATATTATATATTAATTATTTCTTTCAGCAGATGCTTGACCTCTTTTCTGTTGATATAAGTTTTCTATGTCTCCAGCAATCAATGCTGCTGTATCATCTAACATTACTTCAACTAAATCATCTTTAAATTCACATAATACATTATTCAAACTTATTTGACCTGTATATGGATCTGTACAACCTGCTACTTGAATATATACTGGCTTTCTATAATAAGTTAATACTGGATTAACTATATTAAAATTAGTATTTCTATATATTCTTATTCTGTTATCTAACATAGTACAAAATGTTTCACCCCATTCAAAATCAGGATTCTTTAATGGATCCCTTAGAATAAGTGGTACATTTGCTTCTTCTGCTAAGTATACTGTCATGGATCTAGGATCTTTACAACAGTCATCAGTAGCATCTGTAGATACTCTTTTATATTCTAAGTAAGTGTCAACAGGAAAATTATCTGTTTCAAAATATGTATCTGTCACAGTTCCTGTTAATGATAATTCAATCAATAATGGTTGAAGATCATCAATTCTTTTCTTAGATAATTCATCTCCCTCTTTATACATATTACCACCATGTAGATTTCTTCTACACCATTCTAACTGTGCTTTATTAAATGCTTCAACAAATTGCCAACATTGTATATTGTCAAAATCTTGACTATCTAACTTATTGAGTCTTTGTTTTAATTTAATTAAAAGAGTTTGATTATTCATTTTATATTATTTATGAGTTCCAGTAAGGTTCTACTTTTGCAAGTGTTGATTCAAGAACCTCATCATTTTTTGGATCCATTAAAAATAGTTTTACTTCATCAGGAGACTTACCCATTCTTACACCACTATCAGCAGGCTCTATCCATCCACCAGCTTTAGTTGTTATAAATCTATAGAATAGTGCATCTTTTACTAATGCTCTTATTTTTACTTCCTCCATACTTAACTTTGCAACATTAATAAAGTTTTTAGCTGCTCTCTTCTTATTAGACTCTGAGCCATCACCATTTATATAGTCATCCATATTTTCATACATCACATCATTAGGAGTACTCTTAACATATTGTGAACTATTTACATCACATATTTTAGCAACATACATAAGCTTAGAAGTATTACTATTATATAAAGTTTCTAATTCTACTACAGCTTTATTTTTAAGTTTACTTAATTCTGTTCTTGTACTTAATGTTTCCTCTAATGTATCTAAATAAAATTTAGGAGCATTATGAGCTGCTTTAGCTTCTTTTAATGACTTAGCTACTATAGAAAAACCACCAGCATTTATAGCATGTAATTTTATCTTATCATATGGATCAACATCTGGATCTAAAAATACAGGATCATTACCACATCTTAAAGATATTTTATCCCAAAACTTAGAATTATCTGGCTTCATTATAGTTAAGTTATTCCAAAAATCTTTATCTTCTGGATCAACTACATTAGCAGCTAGTTCAGCTTCTAATTCAGAAACTACTCTTCTTATCTCAGCAATCTTAGCCTTCTTTTCAGCTGGTTTTAACATTTTAACTTCAGGAGCAAATTCATTCAATCCTGTTACATATCTTTTAACTCCGTTCATTTCTAAACAAGCTAATGATTCTTCATGATAAACTCCATCATGTAGAGCTAGCCCATAACTTTCTAACCCCATGTTTTCTTTGCTAGGATTAAAAAAAGGACGTACTGCTACAGAACTTTGTCTTTTTTCTTGTTGATACTTTTCTACAATAGTGTAATCACTCATAATATTTGGTTTTAAAAATTAATAATTTGTTCTACTTGTCAAACGTACAAAAATTTGTACTGTCCTATTATTAAGTTTCTTAAGCAAGATTTTACTCTTGCTCAAGTTGTTTGACTATTACGTAAGTACAACTCTTAAAACACCTGCGTTGTGATATATGTCACCTTTACCTAACCCAGCAGCTTTTGCTGCAGCGTCATCTGCGTAATTTTTTGATATAATATCTTTACCAAATGCTTTTGAAGCAAGTATTTTTGAAACATCTGAGTTTGAAAACTCATATGCTTTATTTGCTAATTTAATATCTAGTGCCATAATTTCTATTTTTAAGGTTAAAATAAAAAGGGAGGAGGTATAGACCACCTCCCTATTTACTTGATTAATGTTCTTAGAATGATCCTCCTGTAATAGGGTTTCTCATTACTATTTTAAGAACTTTGGTTGGATCCTTAACCCAAATAGCTGGCATGGTCTGAGTCATATAAACTCTATATCCATTGAATTGTCCAGTAGAAGCAAAACCTTGAGTTCTTCCCATGTAGTCCATAGTACCATTTTGGTAGAACCACTTAAGTTGATTATCCCAAGAAAGTTTCAACAAGTGAATGTTGTCATTTCCTTCATCTGTTACATCAAAGATAATAAAGCTAAATGAACTTAGAGGTCTTCCATCAATTAGTGGATTCTCTATATCATTAGTATTTAAGTTATCAAATGCTGGATTTAATACAAACTTAACGTTAGCTAAGAAAGGAATAGTAAAGCTTGTGTAAGCAAAACCATAATCTAAATCCATACCAGAACCTTGTACAGCCCCAATATCTGTTGCATTTTGAACTAAACCAGAACCGTATACTTCATCAGCAATTGCTTTGTTGATAAGTTGCATACCTCCAATACCTGTTTGTACAACAAGTGATCTTTGTGGGTCTGGCCCTTTAAATTCAACTTTACCTTGATAGAAGTTATAAAGTTCAGACTTAAACATGTCAAGAGTAAATGATGACTTGTTATATACTCTCTTGAAAGAGTTATCTAACTGTGACCATAAACCTACAGATAATCTAATATCATCCGGTCCATCTTGTTTAATTCTACCACCTTTACCCCACATTAGGTAAGTTTCAATATCCGTTGCAATTTTAGATAAGTGAGCTGCTTCCATATTTGTAATGAAAGTTCTTGTTAGAGTTCCATTCTCAAATGCTTCTCTAGCACCTGCTTTACCCATGTTTGCTACAAGTCCTTCAATACTAGGTACTGATGGATTGTTTGGATCTGTGTTGAAGTTTCTCCAAATCTCAGTAACAGGAACTGTACCATCAGCGTTTAATCCGCCTTTGATCATTAAATCTGCTCTTGAAGAAATTGAATAGTGAACATGTGCTTCTGCTCCTCCTACAAAGTTGTAGAATTCACGGAAACCTGAACCTGTTTCAATGTCAGAGAATCTTTCACCGTACTCACCTCTTGCAGAACCTTTTCTAAAGTACTTTGTACCTTTAGCTAAGTATTTTGCATCAAGAGTAGCGGCATTGTTATTATTTACTAATTGAACAGTATAAACATAACCATCACCTGCTGGGATAATATCATCAGCTGTAATGTAAAGTTCAAGACCATTATACTTATCATAAGTAATAATGTCACCATGTCCAAAAGTTCTTTTGTTGATCTTAATCTGGAAAGTTGTTCCGTCAATACCTTTTGAAGTATTTGCAGCGTCAATATCTGCTACTATGTAAGGTAGATCTTGTGCAATAGGAGTTTGCCACTTGTACTCACCTCTAGCGTTGTCCACCATGATTGTATTCTTTCCACCGAATGATGCCATTTGATATAAAGGCATCTCTACCTTCTGAGTCATTGCCCATAAATCAATTGGTCCCATATCCATAGGCTCAGCATTGCCAAGCATCTGTGTAAGGTGATAAGAATCAACATGTGAACTAGCTTTGTAGCTTGTATCACGTAGGAAAATCCCATTATTTAAAACTGGAGTTGCCATAAATTTGATTGTTTTTGATTAATAATTAATTTTCATTTATATTTAATTTACCTAATTAAATGCGTTTAAAAATGTTGTTAGCCCTTTGTAGTTTTTTTCTACCTGTTGTTCTAGCATTTGAAGGTTCTTTGTCTTTAACCCCTAATGAAGAAGATCCACCAGTATTAGCCTGTTCTGTTTTTAATTTTCTAACAGTTGCCTCTACACTTTTTTGTGCACCTTTATCCATTATCTTTGCTTTATATCCTTCTGGATCTTGTAGCAACCATAATGCTTCAGATATTAAACCATAGTTTGGCTCAACAAATTGATATTTTTCTAGTAAGTGTCCTAATAAATTAGTATTTCTACCACTTACAGATGGATAAGATGGAGATACCAAACCATTATATAACATAGCTTGTGTTTTTTTATCTACCTTTATTTCATTAATCTTACCATCTTTTAATGTATTATATACATTTTTCATATATTCTTGAGATGCTTGTTCTTGTTGTTTTTTCTTCAACTCTTGTTCTTGCAGTTTTCTTGCAACAACTTTTTCTTGCATCTTATCTAATTTTGGTTTAAACTTTGAAGCTTGTTTCTCTAACTTACCTAAGTCTTTCCAAATTTCTATTTCTTCTTGGATCTCTTCTGAAGTACCATAACCTGTTGCACTTAAGTACTCAGTTATAATTTTTTCTTGATCCCTTTCTTCTTTAATATTTAAAGATTTACTTTCTTCTACTTGTGATAGAGTTGAAAATAATCCTTTTAAATCTTGACCACCATCAGCTACGTATCTTGCAGCTATTTGTAATTCTTGTGGTAAACTATCAAAAAACTGTTTAGGAGTTTCACGTCTAACCTGGTTAGCCTTCTCCTCTAAATTAGCTTGTATAAGCTCTTCCCAGTCTTTAGCAGTATAATCATTTAAATCTTTATCATCATCAAAAGGAACAATTTTATCATCCTTAATTAATTTTGAAAAAACATCAGATATACCACTGATTGGCTTTCTACCTTTTTTAGTTTTGACAACTTCTTCTTCTGTTTCATTGTCTAATGTATCTAAAATATCAGCAGCATCTTCTTTATTAGTTTCTTCTGCTTTTACTTCTTCTACTTTAACCTCTTCTTTTTCTTCTTCTTTTGCTTCTACTTTGGTTTCTTCAACCTTAGCTGTTAAATCATCAGCATCATCTTGATCAGGATCAGCAAAAGAAAAATCTGATTTGTTATTATTTCCTGAAAAAATATTTTTTTGTTTAGGAGTTTCTTTTTTCTCCTCTGGTAAAGTCATAGTGTCACCTCCTGGTGCACCATTAAAGATCTCATCTAAATTAATATCTATAGTCTCTACTTTACTATCCATAGTTGTTTCTTCTGAACTCATAATTATGTTGGTTTTAATAATTAATACTTTCTATATATATAATATAAGAAATGTTTATTAAAACAAACTTATAATATTTAAAAAAATTTAAAAGTTTTTAGCAGTATATAGCTAACGCCTATTTTTTATCTCCTGATTTCCCAACATCATACTTATTTTTGTTCTCTCTTGCTATTTGGAGTTTTGTGTCAGCTATTTGTTTTTGTGCAGATATTTTCTCTCTTTCAACATCTAATCTACTACTTTCCATCATTTGTTTAGAATTTGATTCTTCACGTTTAAGATTCATTTGTTCTCTATACTGTGTAGTTTCTCTAATATCTTTCATAGCATCTTGATAATCAGATTGTTGATTTTGATTTATATCAACTGCAGATCCAAAACCAGCTGATCTTATTTCAGCTAAAGTAATATCATTTTGTCTATCTTTATCATTTTCAGAAATCTCTACTTGTAGCTTTTGTTGTTCTTCCTGAGCTTTTGCTTCAAGTGCTTGTTGTTGCATTTGCTGTTGCTGTTGCATTTCTTGTTGACGTTGTTGTTGTTGTCTAACTTCAGAGTCTTTTAGTATGTCAGTTACTTCTGCAATTGAGTCTGCTTTAACAATATTACCTAATTCATAGATACTTGCTCCAGTAGTATTATTAGTTAAAGCCATTTGTTTTAAGTTCTCTAAGATAGCTCTGTGATTAGTTTTAGTAGTAGCAAATATATTAAAGTCTCTCATTAATAAATCTGTTCCATTAATAGTAAAATTAACCTTTTGTGCTTCTGTAGATATATAAGATAACCTAACACTTGGATTATTACTACAGTAATATTGTGCTAAGTCAGTTCTCATTTGATGTACTCTTGGCATAAGTTGATCTGAATGCTGTACAAAATACATCTCTGTTTGAGCATATGATTGTTGCATAGCCTGTACTACCCCTGTTGCAGTTTGTGCTGATACAGCTCCTCCTAAACGTTGTGGGTTAATACCTATTGCATCAAAACATTGTTGTTTAAAATAATTAGCTAATTGAATTCTTGACATCAATCTGCTAGTTTGCTCCATGTTTAAAGTCTGATAATGATTAAAGTTGGTGGCATTCTCAGTATTAGTAATTGAAGTATCTAAAGGAAGCATTTGAAAATCTTTCATTGCTACCCATGCTTTTGCATAATTATTTTTACCCCAGTCTTCTCCCATTGAGTGACGTGGCAAAGCATTTTGATCAAACATGATTACTGTTCCTAATTCATCTATTAGAATGTCTGCAATCTGGTTATTAACCATATTGTACCCAACTTGATATGCCTTCATTAAATCTACTAATGAAGTTGATCTGTTATTTCTATCTGAGAATACTCTTCCTTCTACAGGAAGTTTACACCCATATAGTGTATTATTACCTTTAAACTGAAAAGGTAACCTACCAGGTTTAGTTCTATTTATTCCTATATATATTGGATTAATGTTGTCACCCATTGTAGATCTCCACATGGCTGGTAAATTTGGACCAACTTTAACACCACCCCATACTTCATTAATCCATATCCAATCTATATGCTCACCTTGTAATAAATTTTCCTTTGTCTTGTTCTTAAAAATAGAAGTGTCATATACTGCTTTCTCAGTAATCTTAAATGTTTCATCAACTACTTCTTGTGTTACTTCACCATCATTTTCTATTTTAGTTAAATGACCTAACATACGTTGAGTCTTCCAATATATAGTTGAAACTCTCATTAAATTACCTTCATCTAAAGGTGTCATGTCTTCACTCTGATCTAGTATTTCACTTAGGATATCTCCACCTGCTGATGGATCATTCCAATAATTACTTGTGTATTGTCTATATGCTAAACCAGGCATTTGGGTATTCCATGCATGTGATCTAGTAGCATCATAATATGCACCATCATTTTGATAACCATTAACTTGATATTGTGCTGATCTTGCTGGATATATTTTTTGTAAAGATTCAAGTTGTTTCTTATCCATTAAATATCCATATCTATCAACTACATCAGATACAGTCATAAGATCTACTTTACCTACATAGTTTGAATCTGCTATATATCTTTGATCTGGAGACTTTTGATAGAAGGTTAATACAGGATTCCATAGCTCTACATCATAGTCATCTTCTAGCATACGGAAATGCCAGAATTCTCTATCTGCTATAAGCATATCTCTAAATCCTCTTTCTTCTAGTTCTTGCATATGAAATCTTTCTTCATCTACTGCAAGTTGATGTGATGCCCATTCTTCAACCATACTTCTATATGACTTACTAAAGAAGTCTTCTATTTCTGGTAAAGTTTTTAAATTTTCTGGTGATAGTTGTTTTAATCCTTCTTCTGATCCAGGATTCATACCCATATCAAGCATCTTCATAGTAAGCTGTCTCTCAGCATCAGCTAATAAAGATTGCTCTACTTGCATTCTTTTTTGTTCTAGCATCTCATTATAAGATGCATCATCAACTGCTCTAAACTGAACCTTAGAATATCTTTTAGCAAACTCACCTGTTAATACATTTATAACATTTGGTACAATAGGATAAAACTTTAATTCTAATGCAGAGTCATTCTCTTTAGTAAGAACATCCATCATGTCTTTATAATCATTGTCTGGTTCTACAATGTAATCTGTTTTATCAATAATACCTTTAGCAAGTTTATAATTCTTTAAAAGTCTTCTTGCATTTAAACGTAAAAATTCAATACCTTGTAATTCTAACCAATCAAGATTCCAAGCAGCCCAATCATCTGTCTTTTTAGAAAATGGTAAAAATTGAGTTGGTTGTGTTAGACTAGAAAATGTAGGTCCACTTTCTGCCTTAGCACCATTCTTTAATTGCATTGCATTTAATACTCTCATATTTACTATTTATAATTTTTAAATCCAGATCTTTTGATCTTACTACTTGAACTACCTCTACCCCTACCAATATTCTTAAACGGGCTATACTTTAATTTATACAAATTTTCTGAGTTTACCAAGGATTTATCCTCTGATTCACGTCTTTTAGAGTATCCTCTGTTAGATTGTTGTATTTTTACAAATGCAATCAATGCACCAAAAGCTACCAGTCTATCTACGTTAAGTCCAGGATAATACGCTAACATTTCTTTTAATAGCATTTGATCAGGTATTCTTTCTACACCTAATGTTTGTGTAATTACATTACCACTATCATCTAAATCTTCATCAATTACTTCTCTTATAAATTCTATAGCATATGATATTAAATGGCTTTTAAATAATGTCCCAGTATTTTTCCAACCGTATTCTTGATATACTGATTTATTAGAGCCAAGATCTTTTAAAAATAGTATTTGTTGTTTAGGTACCAAGTATCTTTGTTTTCTTCTTGCTATCATATGTTGAATAAATAATGATATATTATTCTCTACAATTGTCCATGCATTATACCATTCTACAAGCAATTCTAATCTTTCATGTGTTTTATTTATATCATCAAATCTACCACACCATGCAGCTACTATTTTATCTTTCTCTATAAACTGTTCTGTATCTCCTGCTACTGTTTCTCTAATTACTTCTACAGCATTTTTATATACAAATATACTACACAATGAATCTGAAGTTGTGGTTTTACCTTCTGACACAGGGTCAATAGATGCATAGTACTGTCCAAAGTCTGGACGTGCAGATGTTGGTCTTTCCCATACTACTATTACACCAGTCTTATCATGTTGTTTTCTATCAACAGGAAATCTAGATATAGGTAATTTGTTAGATCTCTTAGCTACTATTCCTTCTTGCTCTCTTGTTAAATCAATTAATTCATATGGGTATTCTTTTTCTTCAATTTTCTTAAGTTGTTTAGATAATACACCTTGTGGAAATATTGAAGCTTTTCTATATGCAAATGCCTCAGAAATGTTTAATGGTTTCTGAGATATTCTTAATTGAAATTGTTCACCATTTAATTCATTTTTCCATCTTTCTCTTTCTAATTGTATTGCTTCTATTGCTTCTTCTATTTGTGAATTACCATAGTCATCAATGTAGGGAGGCATAGACCATTGTTCTGGAATAAATAAACCTGCCATACCTATTGTTCCATCAGCATCTATTAAGTTTGTTTCTACTGCATATATATCATTAGCATCAGGATTCATTATCATTTCTTTCAAAGGATTACATTGATCTAAATCACCCACAGATCCTGCAGCTATAAACATACCCGTAGTCATCATACCAGATGACATAGCAGGACGTAAGTATTCATAAGTCTCAGACATCTTTGGTGCAATTCCAGCCTCCTCATGAAAGAAGTATGTACATGGACCCCCTACCCCTGTAGTTGCATTCTTTTCAAAAGAACCACCTTGTATCTTTGATTTTAGTCCTCTTGCTGTTTTTCTATTACCAACCTTAACTTCAATTTGTTGTTGCCACAATAAAACCTTTTCTGGATTACTTGGTCTATACCAAGCAGTATGTTCATTTAAAAATATTTTATATTCTTCTAGAAACTTCCAGGAACCTTTATCATTAATAAAGTCTTTTAGTGAAGCACCAATCTTACAAGTACTACCTTCTTCAAACCAATAGGTATTTATTATCTTACCCATATGAAAGTATGATGAAGCTATCTGACGTTTTTTAAGTATAGCAGCATGTTGATTATTTAACTCTGCTAACCATTCATATAATGCCATGTGATATTGTGCATCTCTAACCTTAGCAAATCCATAATGTTTTTCCTCTTTATCAAATATTGGTAAAAAGTTTAACCACATATAATAATCTCTAGTTATATACCAAGTCTTATCTTTATCTTTGTATATAACACCATTCCTACATTTATTCTTTTGATCATCCCAGTATGCTGTAAAATCTTTAGATCTAAAAGGGCTAGAACAATAAACACCTTCTGCTGTAAATCTTTTAGCTTCCTCATTAAATTTATAAGCCATCTCAGTAAAACCATATTCACCTGGCTCACTAAAAATTGACTCAATAAATTCTCTAAGTTCTAAATCATTTTTAAATTCAGTAGTTGTCCACTTATTATTATCATATGTAGGTATGATTCTACTCATCATATCTTACTATGGCAAACACATCACCTTCTTGAACAAGAAGATGTTCTTCATTTTGGTGCATCATTGGTGTTGGCATAGCGTGTTCTGCATATTGTACTATATCTCCTACTTCAATTTCATGTACATCTTTTCCTTTACCTACTACAGTACCTTTAAACTCTTTCTTCTGAGCTATCTCAGGAATAATAATTCCAGAAGCTGTTTTTGTTTCTACCTTCCATTTTTTTAATAGTAATTTTTTACCTACCGGTATAACTGTCATACTCATATTTAATAATTTTATTTATAGTTGGTCATAAGCTAATCCTGCACCACCACGTACAGAGCTTTCTTGTTCTTGTTTCATATCTAAAAATGCACCTTTATATGATTGTCTTATTTGTTCAAACTTAGCAGCTGCATTTATCATAGAGTTCATATTACCGTCTCTACCATGTTCTATAGGGGTTACCTCCATATACTTACCTAATCTATCTAACATAGCCTTAATACCCACATAAGCCCTATATGTAGGTGTTTCATATAGTTTCTTACACATATCAAAACCATATCTTATTGTTCCATCTTCTGGTGACTCTTCTAATTTTATTTCTTCAATAATAATATCTTCTTTTTGATGTTCAGGTAAATTAAAAAATGGATTAAGATCAGGATCAGGACATGTCATGTAAAATATATATTGATATACTTGCATATGCGTATCAGGATATTCATCCATAATCTTTTTAAGAAATGGAAGAGCATAACAATGTTCTGTTACAACTAAAGTTTGATTTTGTATATCAAATAATTTTACTATCATGATATGTTATTTTTAAATTCTTCATATCCTATTCTTAATACAATAGGTTTTTCAGCACCTTTCATTAGTACTTCTGTATAGTCATTCTGAAAAGCTTCTCTTCCTAAATGAAAGTATTGTTTAAAGTATGCTATATCTTCTAAATCAATAGTTACCAATGTTTCAAAAAAAGCAAAGTCAGTTGGTATTCTTGATGTACGTGATTGTATTGGTACTGCTGCTGTAAATTCTTTTAATTTCATTGGTTATCTTTTATCCACATCATTAGTGAGTTTACTTCATCTCTTAGATATGGTAGTTCATATATTTTTATATTTTCTAAAACTGGCTCACCATTAACATGTTCATTAATTGGATAACCATTTGAATCTTCTCCTACTTGTTTAAACTTTACATGTTGTATTACTAATTTACCTATCTTTAGTTTAGGGTTATGCTTTTTAATAATATACGCATAAATACTGAGTTGTAAATTATAATGATTAAGATTACAATCATCTAAATGATTTACAGGCCTAAACATTTTATTAGTAATACCTTCCCAATTTGTAAATCCTTTATCCTTTATTTCTTTATTGGTTTTATAGTCAGTAATATTTATATGTCCATTTACTACTTCAACTAAATCTGCTTGTCCACATATGCCTACTGACTTAAGAAATACTAAATGTTCTGGATATACACCTTCTTTAAGTTTCTGATTAGGAGATATCTTAACCCCTTCTTCATTAACTAAAGGTTTTATAATTGGTACTTCTGTTCCTTCTCTCTGAATAGTTTTAAAATCAAGCATATCATTCTCTCTTTGATTATGATAAAAGTTTCCTAACTTTATTGCTCTTTCTGTTTCACCATCCCATGCTGCTATAATTTCTTTTGCAGTCATACCATACCATTTTGATCTTTTATTTTTTGCAGATTTTGCAGCTTGACCTTCTCTATCAAACTTAGGTTTAAACTTACTTACTAATCCAGTAACACTTACCCAAGATATTTTATCATTATCTGTGCTTTCATAGATATGACCTTCTTCTTTAAATAGTATTGCCATTATATTCTGTTTTTAAATTATATGTATCAGTAGTACACCATACAACTTCTGTATTACCTGCTATACTAGTGTTGCTATTGATTAATGTTAAATTATTGTTTTTCATTTTCTTGATTTTTAATTACTTGATTCATAATCTCTTCTTCTTGTTTTTCAGTAGCCATTGCTTTCCAATATCCTTTTGGGCACTCAGATTGTAAAGATCTAATTTTAAAAGCTAAACTACAACCACAATCTGAACAACATGGTTGAGTTCCTGGAGCTAAACAATCTTTGCCAAATGCATCAAACAATGAACAACTTATACACACTTGAAATCTATCTGTTGCAACAGCTTCAACATGTTCTTTTTTAAAGACATTGTTTGATAATCCTTCTGCAATCTGATCAAAATTTTTAAATGCTCCTAATAGTTGTTTTATTTTACTTGCCATTTTTATTTTTCTTAAAGATTTTTTTGTCTGTTAAGTTTTTTTCTATTAGTTCTCTAGCCTTTTCCATATTATCAATATTCAATTGTATATCTTCACTTTTAGCAAAACCATTATAAGTTCTTTTAGCTATATTACCCAACATACTCTTATTCTTTTTTATTGCTTTTTCAAGCTTACTCTTTCTTAGTATAAATGTACCTAGACCATCTACTTGAATTCTAGGATACTCTAAGTTAGATAAATGCTTTCTAAGCTTAGCATAGTAAAAAGCAATAAAATCATCTACTACTGATTGATGAACCCCAACCTCTTCAGCTATATTTTTTTTAAATTCTTTATGCTTCTTGGGATTCATTACCAAGTATTTTATAATCCAACAATACTAAACCTTCCTTTTGTATATTCATGTCTTTATTTATGGTAATAGTTTTTTTATTTATTCCACTTTTACTTAATAATCCTTTTTTCTCTGCTTTTGTTATTGCATTTCTTGCAGATTGTGGGCTTTTAAATATATTACCATCTACTAGTTTAATACAGAACTTAGTTAGTTCTATATTATCATTCTTAGAAAGGTGCATAAGAAATTTTAAATCAGAATTACTTATAACTATTTTTTTAAAAAAACAATAAGTCATTATTTGATACATTACGCATGTATCTAAATTAACTTTTAATTTTAAATCTATCTTATTTACTAATGCCATATATTATAAACTCATTATCATATCAACAAAGTCTGGATGGGGATAACAATCCCACTTATCTTTTCTTACATTGGTGTGTGTTAATAAACCTTCTACTTTACCATAGTATGCATCCTCTTGAAAATCAAAACCTTTTATAGCACCATATTTTTGTATAAATTGTTTGAGTCCTAATCTAACATCTATTTGATCTCTCTCACCTACATACCTAATCCACTTTTCAGTTTCTTTTATTTGTTTATCAGAATAAGAATGCCAATGCATTTTACCTTTAAACATTTGATCCAATTCTGTAATCTGATCTTTCTGACATATACTATTTACATAAGTTTTTTTAGTAGTACTGTCTAAATATCCCATGTTGCATATTTCTAATCCTACAGAATGTTTATTCATAAACCCAGATCCAGTTCTTCCTAAATGATAAGCTTGATTGCCTGTATCAAATGCTTGAACCATAACACCATCATGTTCATCATTACCATTTCTATGATTTATACCACCTAAAACAAATTCAGTAGCAATTCTTCCTCTTTTATCTCTACCCCACATATCTATACATGCATAGGGATTTGAATTACCTGCTGTATGATGCAAGAATATATAATGATTTCTAACGGGTCCTTCTACATATTCACCTTTTGGTAAAAAGTATTTATGTATAGTTTGATTATAGTTAGTTGTATAATGTTGTTTAGATAAATCATTATCTTCATCAATCTCTTCAGATAATCTAAATGGTGTATTAATTAATAAAGTCCATGTCTGAGAACCAACTATACCATCAGCTGTTATACCATTGCTTAATTGGAATCTTATTACGTGCTTTTCTGTTTGTGGACCAAAATGACCATCTTGTGGTAAACCAAGTTTAAGTTGTAACTTTTTTACCTCTAAATTCTTATCACCTAACTTAAGAAGTCTCATACTATTCTATATTAGATGCAGCTTTTTCCATTGCTTCTTTAAATGCTTTAGCATCTTCAGAGTCTGGGCTTGCGTTATCACCTTCTTTAGAAGCAGCATATGCTTGTGCTAAATACATTTGTGCTTGCATTCTTTCAGCTCTTGCCTTTTCTATTGTAGCTAATAGATCTTCATACTCAGCTTGTACAGTTAAGTGTGGTATATTATCTTTATAGAAAGCTGTGATTTCTTCTCTACGTGCTGCTAATTCTTCTTTGCTTAATTGTGGATCCTTGTTTGGATCAAGATTTAATTTTGCCATTATAATTTTTTTATGTTAAACTACAAACATACATAAATAGTTTAAATAAAAAAAGTTTAAGACATTTATTTTACCATTTGACTTTATCAGCCCAATATGCAGCACTCATTTTGCCTTTGGCAATATTCTTTCCGTGCCTAGCTTTAAAACTCTTACGTCTTGCCTTTTGTTTTGCAGATTCTCCTGCTTTAGGTTTACCTGCAGTTTTTACGCCTTGTTGACCAAAACGTATAGTTTTTACTTTATCTCCTACCTTAGCTACAACTACATGTGATTTTTTTGGATGAGAAGGAGTTCTTTTAGGTTTATTATAACCAGACACTCCTGCTTTTGCTAATCTACTATCTTTTTTTGCAGCCATAATTATCTATTTTTACCTTTATGTAAACCATGACTAGCATGTTGTTTACCTTTTCTTGTAGCAGCTCTTTTCTTTGCGTTTGCTGCAGCTAATTTCTTTTTACCTTTCTTAGTACTCTTCAGCTTAGAAATAGTCTTAGACGGAGCATATACTTCACCAGTCTCAGAAGATTTCTTTCCGCTTGCCGTTCTCCACTTCTGTTTAGTCCATCTAGTAAGACTTTTCTGCTGTTTAGTCTTTGCCATTACTTTTTCTTTTTAGGCATAGCCTTAAGAAGCTTTTCTATTTTAAGTGCCTGTGCTTTGTGCATAGCTGAAGCTTTTTTTAATTCTTTAGCTATTTGCTTTAATTGTTTTGATTGCATACTATATCTTTATTTTGTGAGCAACACTCTTTTGGTGCTGCACATGCTGCTAATGTAAACAGCACGAATATTATTATTTTTTTCATGAAGGCCAAATTATTATCATTAGTTATTTCTTTTTTCCTCTATATCCGCCTCCGTTTGCTTTATACCTTTTTGCTAGCATTTGAGCTTTACGAGCAGACCACTGACCAGGAGCCCCACCTTTACTCCCAGCTTTGATAGAATTAAACAATCTTTTACGCATAGTAGGTTTAGTATAGTTTCCTGAACTATTTACGGTGCTTTTTTTCTTAGTTGCTTTTTTCTTTAACGCCATAATTTCTTTTTATTTTTTATAACAGATACGATATTTATGCTTTAGAAGTTTGAGGATACGCTTCATCCATTATCTTTTGCAGTTTAGCACATCTTTCATATTGTTCAAAACCTATGTAGTGATGGATCATATTCTCAAGTTGTTCTTGCGTAGGTCCAGTTATTGGGTCGTAAGCCATTACTGCCTCATGACCTTTATCAAATTTCTTTTCTAACAAGTCATCAAAACTAATTTGATTAGTTAAAACAAAATAAGAATTATTATAAGCTGTCTCTAGAAGTACTTGCTCCAATTGCATTTGTTCAATTTCCGTTAAACCGTTTTCATGCTCAGGTTCATTTTCCCATTGTGACATAAGTTTTGTTTTTAGTTATACTACATCTATAAGAATAATATACTAAAATTTCTAGTCCCATAAAAATTATTTAGCACTAACATTACCCCCACACCCTTCAAAAACATACTCCCCCCCCCCACCAAAGTTGTGTATTTTGCGTGCTATGTACCTCCTCCCCTTTTGCTCCCCACCTTATAATTGTGGTTGGGTTACCCCCCGTAATATTTCCACAACAATTAAAATTTATTAATTATGTTATATTTTTATTCCTTAAATCAAGGACAACGTTCAGACGGATCACAGTTCCGTTCTATTATCACAACTGATACACCAATAGAAAAAACTAGATCAGTATCAATTGGTTCACAATCTGCAAGTGCAAGTACAGACAGAAGATCTGTAAAATATGGTGTATTCAATCCAAAAGATGAAAACAATAATGCTTATTCATTTGATAATCCATGGTGGGATACTTTCATTCAGGACTTTGAGATTGATATGGATAACCCTATCAAGACAGGTGATAAGAGTAAAGACAGTTGGTTTAATACTTACCAAGGTAACTTTGCTTTATTATCAGAAGACTTAGAGTTAAGTAAAGAAAATCTTGTTAATTCTAATGGTGAAACAGTAAATAATGTATACTATGTAAAAACTATGTAGACTGTAAGAGAGAGTGTAATAGCTCTCTCTTTGTTTATTTCCATACAATCTAACACATGTTTCTGGTTTTATACTACATACTACAACATGTTTCCCGTTTCTCTCTCTCTTTCCTCTTTTTTGCTCCCTTTCTTTTAAATGTGTGCATAACATGTACATTAAAGTGTGTTAAACTGTATGTACCTGGTCTCATATCCACATATTACCACTATTTACCACATCAAAATAATTATTACAACCTAAAGTATATATATAGCTAACAACAATACAACAAGGGTAGTCTTTGTCTCTCTCTCTATAGGATAAGAGGCATAGTACCCGGAATCTTAATCAAATAATCTCTAACAAATAAACAATAACAATTATGAAAAAACTATTAATAATCTTATTCATGCCATTAATATCTATGGCTCAACAACAAACCTATGTACCAGATGATAACTTTGAGGCTGCCTTAGAGTATATGGGTATAGGTAACGGAATACCAAATGATAACTATGTCACTACATCTAACATAAGTGATATAACAAATCTTAATATATATGGCCAAGGTATATCTGACCTAACAGGTATAGAAGACTTCCTTAGCTTAATAAACCTTGAAGCTCAATATAACCAATTGACAAGTATAGATCTAAGTAATAATATTGCTCTAAAGATTTTGTTTATTAGTGACAATCAGCTTACACAACTTGATATAAGCAATAACCCTTTGATAAATATACTTCATACATTTAACAATCCAGGCTTAGAATGTATAAATGTATATGATATAACTCAAGCAAATAATTTTCCTGCTGGTCATGCTCAGCTTGATAATAACCAATACTTCAGTGAATCGTGCATGTTAACAGACGTAGCTGAAACATATCAGTATAGAAAAGTCGTAAAGATAATAGATCTATGGGGTAAAGATGTAATCATGTACAATCAACCTGTGTTCTTTATCTATGATGATGGAAGCGTAGAAAGAAAAGTAATAATCCAATAAATATACTGCTATGACACAAGAACAATATGAATCTTTACTACGTTTTCTTAGTGAAGAAAGAGCACATCTTAAATATAAAGAAGAAGCAGTAGAACTAAATACGCACACAGGAGACATTGAGTTTACTGATAATGCAAATAAATATATCAGGACTGAGATAGGTGTATTAGAAATGACCTTTGAACAGTTCGGATTTAAACCCAAATTAAGCTTATTAAATAGAATTAAGAAACTATTTAATTAAAAACCTATTAGTGATAATAGACTAACAACACCAGCTATTTATGTTAGATAATAACATGAGTAGTTAGGTCTTGTTTTTGTTTTTGTTAATTGTGGTTAGTTGATATGGCACCTGATACCTTTTCTTAACGTGTTTGGGTATTGGGTGCCCTCTATCATAAAACAAAATACTAATACTAAATAAAATTATATGCCAGACAATTATAACATATCAAACCAAGCACTACAAAAGTTGCTAAAAGAAATACTAAATGTACAGGGTAACAGTAACACTGAACACATATTCTCTATGCTAATGACAGATCTAACTGATCATGCCAAAGAATCTATATTACATCTTGCATACATGGACACACAGTATAGACCATTACAAATAGGAGACTATTGTATAGTTAAGCCTAGATCATATCATGCAGGAGCTGAATTTGAATGGGATGTACTAGATGATCTTAAGCTTAGTCCAGGTAATGGCTATGTTTATGCTAAAGTTACAGGAGATTCAAGCTGGAGTAGCACTGAACCATATAATCCTTTTCGTTCAACACTAGAAGTAGAACTACTATATCATGACA
>Ga0181411_1000099_pt1 | contig 26931 bp, 25 predicted proteins | sample 34SPOviralmetaG_FD_130114 | JGI IMG/M metagenome (GOLD analysis project Ga0181411, IMG submission 130114) | Marine viral communities from the oligotrophic San Pedro Time Series (SPOT) site, San Pedro Channel, CA, USA - 34 SPOT_SRF_2012-07-09 | ecosystem: Environmental > Aquatic > Marine > Strait...
ACTCCATCTCTTAAAATATCATATTTATCATTTGTAATAACATTATATTTTAGTAAATTAGTTGCTTTTTTGGTATCATCCATATTTTTGAAATATAATCCATTATTTACAATGATATGCCAAGAAACTTTGGTATAATCATCTTTAGTGCCTTTACCATATGAAATTGAACATTTATTTTTAATATCAATTTTTAATACATCTTTCACCAATGTGTATACCATATTTAAAACTTTTTGTGAATTTTCTTCATTTTCATATCTTTTATCAATATCAAAATATAATTTATGTGCTTTATCGGTTGGGATAATTTCAAATAAATGGTTGTTTGTTTTCCACATTTCATTTAATTCATTAAAATCAATATTTCCATATTTACACCAAGTTTTTTGCCCTTTTTCTTCATCAAATTTGATTGTAATTTCGTTTGGTTTTTGTGTTGATGTTGCCATATGTAATGGCGATGTATATTTGTTTGCTTTTTTTAATTTTTTTGCTTCTTCACTTTTAACGGTATTGTAAAACATTTTAATGCCAAGAAATTTAGCACTTTTACAATTGTTATTCATATTAGTTGAGGTTGTTTTTTCCATTAATATATTAGATTGTTTTATCTTTAAGTCATTTAATTTTATATTAGTTGAATTGTTTTTATTTTCAACAATGACTTTTTGATCGGTATTTGCTTTAGGATTCATTTTAGTTGACATAATTAGAGAGTGTTCTTCAATATATTTATATTTCAATTTTTTTTTAAAAATCAATTTTTTTTTTGATTTAGTGATTTTTATATTATTCATATTAGTTGATATATAATCAGAGTTTATTGAATCAAATTTTTTTTTATTCTTGGCATTCATTGTAAATATATTATATATTATTATCACATTTTTTATATTTTTTTAAAAATTCAATATACAGGTAATATAAATTATGAGAACCTATGTTCCAAATCATTGACTAATTAGTTAATGATTTGGAATATGAGTTCCACTTTTTTTAAATAATATTTAGTTTATTTGTAAATAAAAATATAATCTTATAATATATATATAATATGGCACAGGAAGAGGAAATGTTTAATAAAGCAGTAGATACAGTTGTAAAGAAACCAAAAAGAAAACTAACTGAAAAACAGTTAGCAAACCTTGCTTTAGGCAGGGAAAAAATGAGATTAAAAAGAGAATTAGCAAAAAAAAATAAAGAACAAAAACAGGTAATAAAAGATGATAAATTTGAAGCAAAATTAGTAAAAGAAAATCAGAAGAAAAAGAAGGCAGAACATAAGGAAAAAAGAAGAACTTTAAAAGAAATTAATGCCGAAAAAGAACAACAAATTTTAGCAAGATTACAAAAACAGGCAGATGAAAAACAGGTAAAAAAATCCGCAAGAATGGATTTATTTACAACTTTAAAAGTAAAATGTTTGGAACAGGCAAAAACTGTTAGTGAATATAATGAAATTAAAGCACATTTAGATGGTATTGATGAAGATACATTACATAATGATAATAAATTAAAAGATTATGCCAAAAAAATAATGAAACCTTACATTCTTGCTAAAAAAGCAGAACCAAAGGTAGAACAAAAAGTAGAAGTTAAAAAGGAAGAGATCAAAAGCGATTATGAACCTGATTCTGAAGTAGAAACAACTGATGAAAATAAATAATATAATCTTTAGATTGTTGGTATAAAATAATATATAATATATTAGTATATTGTAATGTCTAAAACTAAAAAAATTATTGACAAATCAAAGGAAGATTTAAATATTTATCCAATAAAAATAGATGATAGTAAACTAAATAATGGTGGAGATGGAAATCATTATCCATTAAATAATCCTGTTCATCTTCACCTCATATGTGGTAGAGTTAAAAGTGGTAAATCACTTTTAATGAATAATTTATATTTATCTCAAAGGTTTTACGGTGATGAATATAAAACAAAAATCCTTATTTCTTCAACAGCACATAATGATGCTATTAATAAATATATGTTGGAAGATTTTGATTTTATTTTTACTGATTATACAGATGATTTATTATTGGAAATATTAGATATAATTAAAAATGATGAGGGAGATGGTAGATTTTTAATTATTTTTGATGATATTATTAACAGTGGGCAAAATTTTAAAAGGGCAGGTAAAACAGATTTATTAACACAGATCATAACAACATACAGGCATATAGGAAATGGAGAATTTGAAGGTAAATTGGCATTAGTAATGGCAGTTCAATATTTTAAATATTTAAGTCCTATTGCTCGTAATAACTGTAGTGGTTATTATATTATGGGTCACTTTCCTGAATCAGAAGTAAAAAAAATGAGTGAAGCATTATCTATTTTTGGTAGGGATAACAAAGGATTTATTCAAATTTACAATGAAAGTAGGAAAAAACCTTACGACTTTTTATATTTATCAGTTGAACATATGGAAGCAAGAAGAAATCACGATGCTTTACTATGGAGTGATAAATCAGGATTTACATTTGGTGATAGAAAATCAGATTTAGAAACTGATCAAAAGTTGGAAGATTTAGAAACACAAAAAAATAAATCTTAGTTAATTATAATAATATGGCAGAACCAAAAAATAAAACTCTTTATGAAAAGGTTAAAAAAAAGATTTATAAAAAATATCCTAAACATAGTGCCTATAGATCAGGGTTATTAGTCAAAGAATATAAGGCACAGGGAGGAACATATGAAGGTAAAAAGAATTCAAAAAAAGGTTTATCACGATGGTTTAAAGAAAAATGGAAAACACAGGATGGTAAAACAACATATCAAAAAAAAGGTGATATTTTCAGACCTACCAAAAGGATTACAAAAGATACACCTACAACAATGTCAGAACTTACAAAAAAACAAAAAGAAAAGGCACAAAAAGAAAAGGCAAAAAAAGGTAGAGTAAAAAAATATAAAAAATAAGATTTTTCCAATAAATAAAATATATTATAATTATATATACAATGTCTTATTTTGATAGTTTGAGCAGTTGGCAACAAGCAGGTAATGCCATACAACAACAGCAAGAAGATGCCGAAAAAGAACAAAGGGAACAGAAAGCACAAGGAATTGAGCAGAAATTTGATTATGTTGATAAAGTTTTAGGAGAAGCAGGGGGCGGATTAGGAGGATTAGGTGGAGGTTTTCACATCGGTGTAAGGATGTATAGAAAAGGACAAAAAAAAGTGGCAGATGCTAAAAAGGCATTTGAAGAGGCAAAAAAAAAATTAAATGGAGGTGGACAAAAACCTGAAACAGACGGACAAGGAAGTAAAACACCTAATGAACATACATCACAACCTAATGGACAAGAAGATCAACCACCTGAACCTAAAGGAAAAGGTAAAGCAAAACAAAATGAAGAAAGTAATGAAACAGCAGATAAACCAGCAGAAGAACCACCTCAAGCAAGTGATGCTGGAGGCGGAGGAGAATCAGCAGATAGTGTAGCACCTCCAAAAGGTAGTGCTGAATTAGAACAACAACAAACCCCCCCTGCTGAATTAGATACAGACCCAAATCAAGAAAATATATTAAGTAAACAAGACCAAGCAAAAGCAGATTTTAATAAACAAAAAGAAACATCAGAAACAGATACCTCAGGGGAAAATTCATTAGGATCACAATCTACTGATGCCAGTGCGAGACCAGCACAAGTTAAAGACCCTGAGGAAGCATTCAGCAATGAACCAGTGGCAAAAGGTTCTAACCTTGAAACTATTCCTGAAGAGGGAGTATTTAACCAAAAAACAGGTATTGGTGAGGCAGATGATGGGAGTTTGAGAATAGGAACTAATAATACTGGTGAGGCAGTTACAAGACCGTCAGGTGCTGGTGAAAGTGGTTCTTCAGAAATAACAACCTCAGGTGCTGATGAAACAGGAACAGTTGTTGATAATTTAGCAAGTAAAGCGGGTAGTATTGTGGATAAAGTAAAAGGAACAGTTGGTAATATTTCAGATAAAGTATCAGATTTAAAATCAACTGTCACTGATGGTGCGGGAGATATGCTTAAAGCAGGTGCTGAAAAAATAGCAGGTCAAGCAGGTAAAGATGCCATTGAATCCGCATCAGGAGTTTTAGATTTCTTAGGACCAATTGGTGAACTATTAGGAGCAGGACTTGCTCTTGGATCATTTTTTCACGATTTATTTGATAAAAAGAGAAATGAAAGAAAACAGGCACAAGCAGAAAGCACAGGACAAATTGCTATCCCATCTGCTGGAGGTATTTCAACCACATCTATGACTGTTGCCAATGAAAAAAGTAATGTTGTTGGCACTATTGTTTAATTTAATTATTTTTATACTTAATTATTATTTTTTAATAAATAATAATAATTAATGAATTTTTACAGTATTTGTTTTTGAGTCGTAGTCTACCTCATCCAATTTACCGTCAGTGTTATCAATTTCAACATTAATACAACAAGATGAAGAGAATTTAATTTTTAGTTTTTTTAACCATTTGAACATATATATTATTAAATAAGAAATTTATATTTTACACTAAATATATAGAGAACCTAAGTTCCAATTCATTGACTAATTAGTTAATGATTTGGAATATGAGTTCCACTTTTTAAAAATAGATAAATAATTATTCTAAAAAAAATATCTTATTATATTATATATAATGAATGTTAACTTAATTTCACCTCAAGAAAATGGTAATAGTTTTGTTGTCCGTTTTAAAGATGATATAATCATCCCTGAAAATTCAAGAGTATATTTAAACTTTGCCTCTTTTAGTAGAGAAAATGATGTAGAATTATATGAAGATCAAACTATAACATTAAGTTTTCAAAATGTGGATGTTTATCCAGCACTAATTCCTACAACACCATTTAATAAAAATAAATTATTTAATTCCTCTATTTTTACTATCCCATCAGGAACATATAATTATCAAAGATTATATACAATAATCACAACTGGTATAAATGGATTATTACAAGATGCTGGAAATGTAGCAGATATGGCAATGTATAAAGCAATTAGTATAGATGATATTGATAATAATGATGCCCAATTAGTAGATGGTAATATTAGTTTTGGTTTAGGTTTAATGAAATCAAGACCTGAAACCGTTCCACATAAACCATTTTTAATTGATGCTGGAAACAGTAAGGATTGTGATACAGACGGTGATACAGTCGCATATAGAAATACAGCAACTGATGTTGTAGTGCCATCAGGATTAAGACCAAGCACAACAAATTGTGCTTTTGCTCTTGCTGTAACAGGTAATGATACAAATGATAAAAATGTAGGATCATATACAGATATTGATTTAACATCAACAACTGGTAGTGGTTCAGGTGCTTCTATTAATTTTACAGTAATAGATGCTGGGGTAGATGTCCCACAACCATTTGGTGCTGGATTTTCTGATAATGGTTCACCTGATAAAACTGTAGGAGATTATACAAATATTCCTTTATTAAAATCTAATGCTGGAGTAAGTGGAATTACTATTGATTTTTCTGTAGCAGAAGGGGGGGCAGGAACAGGAGTTGGTCCTATTGTTTTTAGTGGTATTACTGTTAATAATGCTGGTATAGGTGGTAATTATACTGCTGGTGAAGAATTAAGAATAGATAATACTGCGACAGGCGGTTCACAGGATACTAAAGTAACAGTTAGAATAAAAGGTGGTAAGATCCAATATTCAAGCATAAGACTTAATGATCAAGGTGATAGTTATGCTGAAAATGATATTTTAACTGTCCCAAATACTGGTGGTGTTGGTGGCACTGCTGATAGTGAATTAGTTATACAACCATTTATAAAATCCCCAGCACAAGGTAGTGGTTTACAAAAAGGAGCAGGTCAACCACTTTTTGATAATTATGCCCTTTCTCAAAAAACATATTGGCATATCGGATATAATGATGGAACACCATTAGAAAACTGTAATATTATAAAATTTTCAACTATTGAAACATTAGCAGAAATGAAAACAAATTCACAATGTTGTGTATTGGGATTATATTCAAGAGAAGTTGCTCAAGGTATAGCAGGTGTTGATGGAGCATATCCAAAAGATAGTGCCTCAAGAACACGAGGCACTGCTGATTATAATAATGGAAAAATTAATCCAAGAAACTTGCCTGATGAAGTAAACATAGGAGCAAAACAACTTGGTTGTTTTGTAAGTGTTTCTATTGATTGTAGGTCATCAGGTAAAGATTTTTTAAAAGTTTTTGTAGGAGCAAAAGGAAATGGCACATTTTCAACAGCGGATGGTCTTCACAATTGGACAAGTTGCCAGCATCCAATAGTCGCAATGAAAAATTGTTCACTTCCTGGGAGGGGTCAGGGTATTGATCTTAATGATATACCAAATGTAAAAACTACTCAACCATTAACTTTTGGATTACAAACATATTATGATACAGATGAATTAAAATCAACTGCCTCAGGAGCAGGAAACTTATATTTTAGAGTATTAAATTTAAATGGTAATGTAGATGGTAAAAAATCTGTTGCTGATAATAATATAATTTTATATGATTCAAAACATATGGGTGATGTAAATAAAGAATCACATTTCCCACCATTATTTTTTAAAGCAGATAATGTTAATGTAAGATTAGATACTGATGCTGGTAAAATTTCAACTAATATGGGACATAATACTTTAGCAATTGGCACAGGTAATAGGACACTTGGTTCATATACTGTAAATTTAACTGGAGGTTCAGGTTATGGGGCAAGTTTAGCATTAGATGTTGTTCCGAGAGGATCAGAAAATAAAATAGCAATAAGTCCTATTTCTACCGATGTATTAGGAGATTTAACAGTAGAAGTAGGCACAGGTAATAGAACTGATGGCACATATACAGGAGTAAATCTTACTGATGGCACAGGTAATGGAGCACAAGCAACAATCGGAGTTGTTGGAAATGCTATTGATATTAGTTCAATAGTAATTACAAATGCTGGAACAGGTTATAATGAAGATGATGTATTAAATATAGATGTATCCGCAATGGGTGGTAATGCTGATGCTACAATCACAATGGATGCTACACCATTAAGACCATCAGTTGTTAATGCTGGAGATGGATATAAAATTGGCGATGTATTAAACATTCCTAATACAGCAATAGGTGGTAATGCTAATGCTACATTTACTATAAATTCTAATTTGGATTTTTCAGGATTAGTTAATAGAATTAATTCACAAATGCCATTATGTATGATTACATCAGCATTAAAACAAAATGGAGGTTTTTCAACTATTACTGCCCCATCCTATACTAAAGATAATGCTAAACCATTAAGTTTATTAGTTAAATATGATATAGAAGCAACTGAAGAATTAGCAAGATATTTAAATTTTAATACAGCATCAGATAAAACGGAAGGATATTCCGATGATCTATTCCCAAATACTGGTGATGCTATGAACAGGAATTTAATTCATTTAGAAGGTATGACATTAGATTGGAGAAATGAATCATATTCAGTTAGTATTAAAGAATTACCAATTAAAAACTATAAAAATAATGAAAAATTACGAAATGGCGGATTTTCAAAACCAATTTTGGCAAACTGTCCTGTCCCTTTTTCGGATGCTCAGTCTTACCAAACCAAAAGTAAACAAATGATCACAGCAGTATATAAACCTAATTATCAAGTTATTAGTAATTTATATAATCAACAAATGACAACCAACAAATTTTCAGTTGATATTAATAAATTACAATCAGAAAAACCAGCAAATGAGATTAAAAAATCTATTATAAATTTTACAATTTTGCCTCCTGATGATTACAAAGGAAATATTAATAGTGTTTCAGGATTAAATTAAATATTGTAATACTTTTTATCTTGGATAAATGTATATAGAATGAAAACTTTGACAATGAAGATAGACACAAAACAGGCAGTAAAAAATGAAATGTATAAAACATTAGATACTAAGGAAAGTAAAAAATTAATCAAACCTGAGAAAAAAGTAAATATTGAAAGTATTTTTATAAAAAAGAAAAATTCACCTCAAAAAAAGATTAAAAAGAATCCAAAGAAAAATGTAAAAAAATAATTATAAAAAACTTATTTAATAAATTTTATTAAAAAATAAAATATATTATAATAATATATACAATGTCAACATTAAATGATTTAGTAGACTATGCCACACCTCTTCAACCAACCGCAACAGAAATTAGAACTGAATATATAGAACCCATTACAAGTTCTACATATAAATACACTTTTAGGTTAGATCAAGCAGGGTATTTAGACACAAACTCTATGTTAATTTTCAAATTAAAAACTAAAACTCATAACAATGAAAACCGTGTAAACCTCCATAATGGGGTTTTAGGTGGTATTAAAAGAGTTATTTTCCAAGTGGGAGATAATATTATAAATGATGTTCAAGATGTTTATAAATATTCAACAATTAAAAATATGAATATGCCAAATAGTATGAAAAATGATTATTTGGGACATTATCTTGGTAATTCTATGTATACAGATGTATTAAAAGATCAGAATGAAAAACCTGATATTGATGACACATCAGCAACCGTTAATAGTTATTTGGATGAAATTACTAATGCCACTGTAGGTTCTATTAATGTTAACCACAAAAAAAGTGGAACTGATTTTGGAAAATCAACAGGAGCATCAGGTCAAGGGGCGAAAATAAACTCAATGCCAATTAGCACTGATATTTCAAAAAATCATCAATATGGTATTACTCTTGGTATGTTGATCCCAGCATTAAAAGGACAAAAAATTCCATTATTCCTTTTTGATAAACAAAGAATTTTACTTACTTTTGAATTTAATACCTCAGATGTTTACTGTAATTCTATTGCTACTGCTGATGTAGCATATGATGCTACTGGTGATGGTTGGTCAGCACCTGATGAAGTTACTCCAGCAGATGTTAAAATGGTTGTTGATTATATTGTAGTGCCAACAGATGCTCAAAATGAATTAATTCAACAAACTATGGCAGATGGAGGATATCAACTTGAGTTTTATGATGTTGTTAATGTTGAAAAAAATATCCCAGCAGGAGGCGATGAAGTTGAACACAGAATAGGGCAAAATAATAGAGAATTACATAATGTTATTATGTGGAAAGAAACAGCAGGTAATAGTATGTCAACTCAAACTGATGGAGCAACTAAACAAAAAGGTCAAGTATATTTTGGTAAAAATCAAAAATGTCAAGGTTTCGCCTATGAGGAATATAATGTTAATATTGATGGTAGAGATGAATTTGACCATTTTGTATACAATCCAGTTTCTCAATATAATGAACTTTCTGCCGTTTTAGGTAAAGATTGGGATGTAGTCAGGAGTCAATATTGTTGTGATGATAATACTGCTGAATCTTATTTAGCACCATTAGAAAATGGTTTATTAGGAACTCAAAAACCATTAGGATTATGTCTTAGAAATGGTGAACCAGTTGTAGTAGGAGGTGGAAGACAAATTGGAAATTATCCTGTTATATGGAAATGGAAGAGAAAATCATCAGCAGTTGTAAAAAATAATTGCCCAAGAGATGATCATACAATTAAAGTAAATTATTTTTGCGAAGTTTCAAGAGTTGCTAATATTATGAATACAGGTAAAGGTATGAATGTTGTAGTATCATATTAATTTTCTTTTGTAATATTAATGAGTTATGGATATAAAAAAATATATGATAAAGTGATTTTTGAATTAAAAATATATATTAAAAAAAATTTATGTTATGGATTGGTATGTAATAATAAAGTCTGTTTTTGCTAATTATAATAAAATAAATATATTGTATTATAATAATATGGACAAACCATTATATAAACCATTCAAATATAAAGGAAAAGGTAAATTTAAATATTCAGTATATGTTAAAAATGGAAAAGGAGGGAAAAAAGTAATTCATTTTGGTCATTCTGATTATCAAGATTTTACACAACATAAAGATGAAAAAAGAAGGAAATCATATTTAGCAAGAGCAAAAGGAATTAAAAATAAAGCAGGACAATTAACTTATAAATTAAAAGATACCAAAAATTATTGGGCAGTGAAATACCTATGGAAAGGGTGAGAACCTAAGTTCCATTTTATTGACTAATTAGTCAATGATTTGGAATATGAGTTCCACTAATTCTTGAATATACCACTAAATATTCATTTATATTAGTTTTATAAATGTTTTTTCATTATTTTTACAATATATTTAAAATAAAATATATTATAATTATATATACAATGTCAAATGTTTTATACATAGATGCTAACAGGCAAAATTCAATGTTTCATAATGATCAGAACAATGAGTGGCAAACTAAATTAAATACAGAAACTTTACTGCCAAAAGGCACTGGAATCCAAATTCAAACATCATTTATTAATAAAAAGGGTATTAATGGTGGTAGTATTGAAATTGATGAAGATATAGTGGAAACCATTTCATATTATTTTTATATAACAGAACAACCACATTTAGTAAGTCATATGAACCATTCAGGTAATGTATTTTCCCCTGTAAATTCGTGGATGAGATCTTCACTTGCTTGTGATGCTTATACATTTAGAGGCAATTTTGATGATGGAGTGCCTATTAATGTTGTAGAAGATATAATATATGGTGAACAATTAGCAAGTAATGGAGGACAAGCAGTAGCAGGTTGGACATATTACAATGGACAGGTAAAAACACCTGATTTTTTACATTATGGAGGAACATCTCAAATTTTACCACAATGTCAATGGGTATATAATCCAACCGCACATCCAGTTACAAACCCTCAAACTATACCAAGAGCGGATTATGTATTGAAACCTGATATTAAAACATTAACAATATCTATTCCTGCTGGAGTATATGGTATTGGAGAATTATCTCAATTAATTGATGATCAAATGAACGGTGTAAAATTTTATGATCCAATTACTAATAAAATTTATGATCAAAATAATACTTTTAGAAGAAGAGATGCTCAAGACCTATATGCTGTTGATACAGAGGGAAATCCGCTTAGTGATGATATGTTTGATGGTCAAATGTATAATAAACCAATTTTTCAAAATATTGATGTTTTTCCAAGATATTTTCAAACATCTATAGATAAACCTGAAATAAAAAACAATGTAGGTGGAACAACTTTTATAAATATGAAAGATTTCACAGAAATGGCAACTTATTTAACTTCATCTGATGGTGGTGTAGATGGAGATATGAGTAATTATCCATTACAAGGTTTTACAAATTTTTGGATGAAAGGTTCAAATGATGGTGATGCTGGAAGAAATGCCGATACTACAGGTAATAGAATGATAAGACCATTTTATATGTTAAGAGTTAATTATGATGATGGAGAAGAAGGAACAAATAATGCTAACGGAGTATCAACAGGACATCAGAAAGATAGTTTTATAAATAATTATAATTTATATGAGTCTGATCCTTACAAATCACATAGGAAAAAATTAATTGGAAGTAATAATTTTTCTTTCAAATATGATTCAGAAAAAAACGGTTATTCAATAAATGGTTTACATAATTGTGTTAGATCTCCTTCTCACGATAGATTTGCTAATAAAATAGTTTCATCAGGTCAAACAGTTATAAATTTTAAAAAAATAAGAACAGGTGGTGTAGTTGGCGATTATCAGTTAACTAATCCAACAGGAACTTGGACAAATAACGGTGATGGGACTCCTAATTTAGCAAAAAAAGTTATTAGAAATAAACTTATAGGAGCATTAAATACTCCTGAAACAAGAGATATGGGAATTATGATTATAAATTTTGGTTTAGATACAGCAAAAAAACATAGAACAAATAAAAGTTTAATACCAACAGAAAATATTGCTAAATTTTCACAATTTTTTAATACAGAAGATGAAGCAAAAGAAGTATGGAAAACTACATTATGGTATAGATTAGGTTTTGATTATGATCAATTAAATGAACCATCAGGAACTAATATTATATATGATAGAGGATTCGTTAATGATTATGGATTCACAACTGATACTGAAATAACTAACGATATTATACCCACAATATCATCACAAAATAATCCAGTAGATTATGCTCCTACACCTCCATCAAAAACAGCAACTCCTGTTAATATAACTGGTTTTCAGTTGTTTAATAATCAAGGATATGCCTCACCTCAGGAATCAATGATAGCACCTCAAGTTCAACCACTTTTCTCAAATTCAGTTTATTATGAGTGTTGTTTATATCCTGTTATTATTTCAGATGTTGGAGGTGTTATTGCTCGTAGATTACCAGCATTAAGTCAACATCCTTATTATTTAATAACTACAGATTTATGTGATAATTACAAAGATAATGTTAAAAAAGGTGATGTATTACCATTAATTGGTGTTGTTCCTAAAACAAGTTTAAGTAATCAAGATTTTATTACAGCAGAAAATCAAATAGTTCAGATATTAAGTCAAGATAAAGTTGTTAATAAATTTAACATTAAAATATTAAATCCTGATTTAACAGCACCCACTTTAGAAGAAAATTCTTCAATTATATTAAAATTAACATTACCAAATATAACACCATTATCTCTATTAGAAGAAGACCCAACACAAAAAAAAGTAGTTCAAGAAATTATGGCAACACAAACCGAATTAGTGGGAAACTAAAGTTATATATTATAACTATAATTGGAAATTAATATGTATACTAATTTTATATAATGAAAAAATCAGAATATAAAAGTATAAATTCTTCCTCCTCTAAAAAAATTAGTAAAGATAAAGGACAAAAAAATGGTGGATGTAAATGTGGATGTCAAGCGATGACAAAATCAAATTGCCCTGATCCTTTTACAACTAAAACAAAAGATGATAAAAAACCATTAATTAAAAAGGAAAAGAAATATTAATCAAAACTTACTATAATTTTATCATTTTTATTATCTTCTACAACAGGTTTTTTTTTATTATATTTTTCCATCATTGTAGCATCATAAGTTTGACCCATAAAATTAGCAATTTGTCTTTTTTCTTCAATTGTATGATTTTGTGATAAATAGTCACTAATAAAAATATGCCTAATTAAATTAACTGATAATTCTTTATCAACTACTTTTCTTGTAATATATTTTAATGTATCTGTTATATTGCTCTGTGTCATATCTCTTTTTTCTTTGTTTACAAATAATGTTAAATTCTTTTTATTATTTATAAAATTATCTCTAACTTCAATGTATCTTGGTAATATTTTTGATATGATATTATTTTCATCTATTGTATGATCAATTTGTCCTAAATATTGTGATGTTTTATATTGATTAAATACTAATTCATATGTATTATTCCCATTTATCATTAAATAATTATGTTTTTTATTAAGACTTGTTCCTGACCTTTTATTTTTATTTTTAATTACCATAAATTGATAATTACCAATTCTTGCTGGTGGTAGTTCTGTATATAATGTTAATAATAAAAAATCTCTTATCCATTTGTATTTTTGATAATCATTTAATTTATCATTATTTAAATATTGATAAAATTCATTGTCATAAAAATCTTTTACTTTATCTTTTAAGATTGGGTATTCAATCCAATTTTTTTGTTCGTTTTTAGTCATTTCATTTTTTTCAATTATTTTTTTGGTTTTATCACAATATTTTTTTAAAACTTCATTCCATTTTAAAATCAATGAATTTGGTGCTTCCTTAAACTTCAAAAAAGTTTTTATTCCCATAATTGTTTGAATTTGGGTATTTAAGGCATAATGACTAAATAATTTTTCAAATTTAGAAAGGTTTTCAAAATCTTCTATAGATAAGTCATTGATGTCTTTTTTAGTAATTTTCTCTAACCTAATTAAGTTAAACTTCATTACATTATATGTGGAGTTGCTTCTATTTGGATTAATATCCATATAATAGTTTATTATGTCTTGAATTGAAATCATATTACTATATATATTACTATATATTTTTATTTTAAATAAAAAACCAATTAAATTATATTATAGTATATTAATAATGACCGATCAGGAAGGTAAAAATGAAAATGTAGATATGACAGAACAAAGGTATTTAGAATTGGCACAGGATTTTAAAAATATTATGGAGGAGAAGGAACAGGAAATCAAAAAAATAAAGGCAGAATTAAATGACTTTAAATTCGTTATGTATAAAGTATTGGGGATAACTTCGTTTTGTTCTGAAATATTTGAAAGTATGGATGAGTTAGGAGTAAATGGGCAGACAATGGAACATAATTTAGAATATTTAAATAATCAAATAATGCTGTTATTACAAATTCACTAAAATATGGAACTCATATTCCAATTCATTAACTAATTAGTCAATGATTTGGAACTTAGGTTCTCTATTTATTAGCATCATAAAAAGCAGATATAACAGTTTTACCATTTAATTTTAATTTTAAATCTTCAGCAAATGTTGTGTTTAATTTTTCACCTATATCCCTTAGTTTTTGTCTATCTGTGGCAATTTGGTCTATGATCTCTTCTATTTCAGTTAAATAGAAATATTTTCCAAATAAATAAGAATACATTATATATAATATATTGATATATTTTATATATAATTTAAAATCCAAATAATTACAAAAGTAATAAGATTATGCTTTATAAGATGTATTTAATGTTAAAGTTTTTGAAGAACCTGAATTATTAGTGTATGTAAAAATAACATATCTTACATCTAACTCAATAGTTTTGTAAAAATCTCCTGTAGAATTTACATAAATAACTGCCTCTTCACTTTCAAAATAAGTGACATTATCTCTACTAACTTCTACCTTAATTTGCCCTCCAGCATCATTTAAATTACCGAAAACTGCCATTCTTCTGACTGTATCAACATCTAAAGCGGTTGTGCTTTCAGTATTTCCATCAGCAACGGCAACAGCATTTTTTTGAACTGCTGATGTGGCACTAATTGCTGGAGCAGAAACAGAAACAACCCCAGCAATACTAACTGGTTGAGTTGCTTGAAAAAATGTTCCTGTTGTCGCAACAGATCCAGCAATACTAACTGGTTGAGTTGCTGGATAAAAAGCACCAGCAACATTTAATGTGCCTTCAACGGCATTTTTAATAGCATTACTATCGGCATCAATAGTAGTAAGTAAAGCAGATGAAGCACTATCAACTACCTGTAATTTTCCTGATGCGGAAACCTCCGCTAAATATGCTACCCCACTTGTTGAACCAACTAATTGTGATAATCCTGACATTGTATATATAATTATAATATATTTTAAATTTCATATGTTATTTATTTTTTTTATGTAATTAAATCTATATGAAAATTAACACTTACACTACTGCTTTTTGGATTATGAAATCTAATATATTTAGGTGGTATATCAATATATAAACAGAATGTAAGATCAGAATCAATATTAACAACATTCAAATTTTTTATATTAAAATATGTAATATTATCATTTGAATATTGTATTATTAAATTATGATGTGTATCTGAATTTCCCCAAATATTAGCACCTTCAGATGGATGAGCAGTTAAATTAACTGATGTTGTAAAACTGTTAGCACTAATTGTTTGATTTAATAATGTTAAATGTGTAATAGTTTTATCCATTGCTACATTTAGTTGTCCGTTAGTATCACAATTTAAAGTTGTTAATACATTTGAGGGATTTTTTGCTCTAATTTTCACTGACATTGTATATATTATTATAATATATTTTTATTTATAAATAAAATAATAAACAGGAATCAATAAAGTTTATATATATGGTAATGCCAACGGCAAACTATCTTTTCCTTCAATATAATTTTTAGTTGTATAAGAGGCATTTGTAGATTGACTTAATTGTTTTAATTTCAAATATCCAAAAACTTCAACTGAAACACGATTAATACCTGTTGGTGCTGTAGATGTTTGTGCTGTAACTGTAAATCTTTCTTTTTCATCAATATTTAATACTACATCTTCACTAACAGTAGTAGAACTATGTAAATGATATGTTTTAATTCTATGTTTATTAATGTTAGTATCCGAACTTCCCCATTTATATTTATTAAAAATAATTTCTGATTCATCTTCACAATGACTACTGATCATAACTCTTTGTATAATTAATTCATAACCTAATGGCACAGTATATTGTGGATTTTGATGTTTACCATAATTTAATGGAATTGAACACATAGGATTTGCCGATGTTCCACCGTTAACATCTGTATTATATATTGAAATAACTCCAGCATTACAATATAATCCACCTGAGGTTGTAACTTCAGCGAAATTTATATCAGTCATTGGTATTGGAAAAGAAACCTCAGTTAATCCATTTAAAGTTGCTGTCTGAGTAATTTCACCAAAATCAGCATTTAATCCGTGTATTTTTACCTGTCTACCTCCAATTCCAGCACTATTATCATTTGTAGAATTACTTACCATTAAAATATTATTTGCTTTATGAACTTCTCCTGATGTGTCAAAATATCCTTTTGTAGATACTACTCCATCTTCAAATAATAAAAATTCAGAATTAGTTAAATTACCTTTACAACTCATTGACCAAGCACTCATACCTTTAAAAATTCCTGATTGAACATCTGTTCTATAATCATTTACAATTTTATTTAATAATCCAATATCACATAATTCTATTTTTTTATCCCTTGTTTTGTATAAATCAACCATATTATGTTGTGAATTAGCACTAATATTATATTCCAAATCAGCAACAGAAGGATCACTAATTGTAAAATTATAATATCTTGATTCAACATTTAATAAAATGGATAAGTCACTATTTTTATTAACTGCTCCTCCTCTTGCTGTAGATATAGAACAATCAATATTATAGGTTTGGCATAATTCTAATTCATTAATATTTGATTGAATAAAACCAGTTTCAGTTCCTTCATATGCTATATTTGATTTAAAAATATTTAATTTTAATGTTGGCGGAGGTGTTGTTGCCACTTTCTGAGATGTGGAAACATTTACCACAATTGAGTTATATCCAAGAGCATTTAATTGTCCAACATATTGTGTATCTGTTGATTGTCTAAAATTTCCATTTTTCTGTATTTGACTCATTATATATATTAATATAATATATATTTTTATAAATGTTTAATTTTACTTATAAAAAAAATTATATAAAATTTATTGTTAAAAATAAAATATATTATATTAATATATACAATGTCTAATCCAGCATCAGAACCGATTACTCAAAACTCACAAACAAACAATGCTAAGTATGTTTCAATAATTCCTGAAAATGGCACAGAATTTTCACCTTCCCAAAAAATTATATTTAATTTAGACCCATCATTGGGATGGATTAAAGGAAGAGATTCATATTTAGTTTTTGATATAGAAAATGTAGGAGCATCCCCATTACCACTTACTTTAGCACAAGGCGGTATCTCCAGTATTATAAAACAGGTAAATATTTTTAGTCAACAAAATGGTATGTTGTTAGAAACACTTGATGATTATAACCAATGGACAGCAACAGAACTTCAATATAGAAACGATGATCCAAATAATGTAAGTAATATTGAAGGATGTCCAAAATATCTTCAACCAAAAAGTGCTTTAGCACCATCTAATGATGATGTAAAACTTTTAAAAAACTGGCATAATAATAATAGAGATGTTCAAGCACATAGACTTACTCAAATTAAAGACGATGCTACACCACAAATTACTCCAGTAAGATTTACTACTCCACTTAGATGTGGAATATTTAGACACTGGGATGATGAAACTTTAGTGCCAATTTTACAGATGGGAGGTTTAAGAATTGAACTTGTTTTAGCAGATCCAGTTGAAGCACTTGATATGCCTTTTAGTGGTAGATTAAATGCTGATAAATCACAAGGTGGTCATTGGGCAAAAGCAGTTAATTATCCAATGAAATGTGATGATTTTGTTAATAATGCTACAACTTTAACATTGGCAGATCCAGTTTTAGCAATAAAAGATTGTGGTTTAATTGTTGGTCAAACTATAACTGTTAATTATACACAAGTAGGAACTGCTACTGCTATAACACTTGATAGACAAGTAACTGCTATTGCTCAGAATGGAACTAAAATTGATTTAACATTAACAGCATTAACTCCAGCACCTGTTGTTGGTTCTGTTACTGCTGTCATTGCTGATTCACAAATGACACAAGCAAATATTAATTATAAAGTAAGAAATGCCGAATTTAGACTTTTACAAGAAATGCCACCAAACACTAAAATGGCAAATATGGATTATGTTTTTACATCTTATGATTTATTCAGAGATACCATTCCAAAAAGTCAAACAAATTTTAATCAAGATATTACATCTGTAGCATCTAAAGCAGTTTCATTATTTACAATGTATGAAAATCCATTTTATGATGCTTTGGTTAACTTTCCAAATGGACAATATCATCAAGGAACTACACCTGATGAAACAGGTATTAATATGAATAGTATAGTATATTTTATTAATAATAAACTTTATCCATTAAGAGCATATAATCCAAGTAGATATGGTGATAGAGTTATTAATCAAAATGAATTAGTAAAGGCATTTGGCACATTAAATTTTGCCCCAAAATGTTTAGGATCAAGTAAAAATGCCGACTTGGGAGAATATACAAACAGGTATTTACACGGTAGAGAATTAGCAAGAGGTGATAGTGTTTTTAATTTACAAAATGCTGAACCGCAAATCAGATTAGGTTTTAGTGCTGGAAGAGGAGATGATGATAATGGAAATGCTGTTGGTAATCTTAGAATGAAAACTTTCGTATTTAGTAAGAAAATCTTACATATTGATGGAGATGCTGGTCTCTCTCTTGAACATTAAAATAAAAACTATTAAAATATTTTAGGAACTCATATTCCAAATCATTAACTAATTAGTCAATAAATTGGAACTTAGGTTCTTATATTTCAAAATGCTAAAAATAATTATATAAAATTTATATAATTATTATTAAAAATAAAATATATTATATTAATATATACAATGCCGTCAAAAAAATTAAATTTTTCACTTGCTCCAATTAACGACAACCCTACATCTGTAAATGCTTCATCTACTACCAAAGTTGATAATGGATTCTCACATAAAAATGGATTTCCTACAATTAAATTTAGTATTCCAGCACAGGATGTTTTATTGGATGTAAACAATTTATATTTATCAGGTCAAATTTTCATTAATGATGCTAATGGTAATTTAGTTCAAAATCAAAATAGTAGCACTAACAATATTGCTAAATTTAATAAAAATAATGCTGGTAATGCTGGTGCTGGTGCTGGAGGAAATGGTATTATTTTAAACAATACTGTTAATAAATCCAACTGGAACGGAGTTTCATCAGTTATAGATAAGGTTGTGATCCAATCAAAAAAAACTCAAACCGAATTATCAACTATTATTAATTACTCAGCATTTAATGCTTTGAAAATGGGACATAGTAATAATGAAGATGATTATATGAGAAGTTCCCTAATTAGAAATATGTGTGCTGGTGTTAATTCAGGATTTACAGATAGACATCTTAATAACACTCCTTTTGATGCCCTTTCAAATCTTCCAAACTATAGTGATAAATTTGCTGGTCAGTTTTTTAGTTTTAAACTTGATGTAGCATTATTAAATGCTCAGGCAATCCATCTTGGTAATGCTTTTGCTGGTGGTTTACTAATTACTCTTCATTTATCTCCTGATTCTGCCTTTTTACATCAAAGGTTCAGAACTGTAGATGGAACAGCAAATGGCAGTATTACAGGAGCATCTTATCAATTAAAAAATATTAGATTAGAAGGTAAATATGCCATCCCAACCCCACAGGATTTACAAATGTATAATCCAGTTATAACAATGAATTCAAGGGTAAATTTAATGAATGATCTCGTATCCTCAGAAAATGCCAACACATACACACCACAACTTAGAATGGTTAAAGGTGTTGTTAATACTTTCCTTGATGATAATCAAAGTAATAATTATTCATTGAATCAAAATAATTTCAGAGTTCCAGTTGGATTAGAACAATATCAACAGGCAAAAAATAACATCAGATACCCAAATGACTTTCAAACACAAGTTGTTCCAAATAGTAGAAGTGCTATTACAGCAGGTGGAGATGTTGTTCCGAATGTCACCTCATTCCCTGCTACATTACAAGGTGATAGTGAATTGAGATTACAATTTGGTCGTGCTATACTTGGTGGAAGATTACCTGCTCATACATCCGCAACTATGGATTTAACTAACTCCAGTATACAAGGTGATTATGATGCCAGTTCTACCCCATCCGCAACTCTTATGTGTGGCGATAATACAAAACCTGATCTATTGGGAATTGCTGTTGATTATAATAACAACATTGGACAAACTCAAAATTATGTTAATCAAGATTATGAACTCAAAGTTTCTTCAGGTGTTAATACAGGAAGAACAAATCTCCCAGCAACAAGATCTAATAGAGTTTCAATTATGGAAAGTTTTGTTAAAAATTATTCTCAGATTGATTTACGAACTTTACAAAAAACTCAATAAATAAATATATGATACAAAAATAAAATATTTAGTAATTATATATACAATGAACTCAAAAGAATATAAGCAAAGTTTAAACAAGAAGGTCAAGGATATGACTCCTGAAGAAAAAAAGAAATATGGCAAATTAAGAACACAAGAGAGTAGAGCAAAGAAAAAAGGAACACATACAATGCCTGATGGGACTAAAATGACTGGAGAAACCCATACTAAAGATAGTAAACCAGTAAAAAAAGAAAAGAAAGTAATTAAAATTAAAAAGACAGGTGGAGTAAATGCTAAAACTGGTGCTAATAAAGGAAATATTGCTAATAAAAAATTAAAATGTTTTATGTTAACTGCTAAAAATGGTGGTAAATATAGAACCTGTGTTGTGCCTGAAAAAGATAAAAAACCTAAAAAAACTGTAAGAGATGCTCCAAGAAAAGAACCAAGAAAAAGGGCATATATTAAAGCATATTCTTCAGTAGCAGAAAGAACTGCCGATCAAAAGGCAAGAGCAAAAGCAAAAAGAGAAGAAAAAAAGAAGGAAAAAGAACCAAAAACCGTAGTGGCAAAAAATAAAAAGAAATTTAAAATAAAAGTAAAAAAATAATTCAACTAATATTAAGAACCTAAGTTCCAAATCATTAACTAATCAGTCAATGAATTGGAATATGAGTTCCTACCATATTTTATATAAAACAAAAACACCTGTATAATAAAAATTGATTTAAATAAATGTTAACTAATATATATAACATAAAATGAATAAAATCAATTCTCAACAAACAAAAATGAATAAATCAAAATCTGAATTAAAAAAACTATTTAAAAAAAATATTTATAGTGCTTTAGAGTCGGCAATGTCCATTAAAACGGATGATATGTCAGAAAAAGATTTTAAAAATTTGGTTCAATTTATATTATCTGTAAAATGTCAATTGATATAAAACCATTTAAATAAATATCAACTAATATAAATATATATATAATGCCAATTGATTATAAAAAAGAATATTTCAAAGAGAAGAACAAAGCAAGGTTTGCTTGGGGTCAATATTTCCAACTAAGGAATGAACTATTTGCTTTAGAAACTCATATATATGATGAACTTTATGATGATATGTTTAGTAATAGTGAATCAGAATCAAGTGACGATACAATAGAATCACCAAAACAAATGGATGAACATTTAATTAAGTTTATTCAAGAGTTATACAAAAAAGCAAAAGATAAAGTAGAATGTCCAATATGTATGGAAAAAATAGATAGTAAAGATTTATTTACAACTGGATGTGGTCATAATTTTCACAATAGTTGTATGGATCAATTAAAAAATTCAACAACTAAAAAGACTGTAGATTGTCCAATGTGTCGCAAGAAAATATTTAAATAATTCATTTTTTTGAACTTTTTTAATTAATATAAACTTTATATTAACTAATAAAAATAAAATTGATTTAAAAATAAAATCTTTATATATTATATAATACAATGTCAGTTCAATTAATGAATTCAGTTTTAACAAATGCTCAAGAATCTTGGGAAACTAAAACCCATTCTCAACTCAAAGCAGAGTATGAGTTAATGGCACAAAGACTTGAGGCAAGGAGAGCAACCTGTAGAAAGTCAAGTAAACAATATTATGATAAGACTTTTAAATTAAAAGAGAATGCCACACCTGAAGATGTAGAGAAAAATAAATCATCTTTAATGAAAAGGGACGAATATCAAAAAAGTTATTATACCAAAAATAAAGAAGCAATTAAAATAAAACAAAAAAAATATAGAGAAGCAAGAAAACTTAAAAAACTTGCTGAAGAAACTAAACAATAAAACATTTATAATAACATTGATTAATTTTATTTAAAGGTTAATCAATATTAGTTAATATATATGTCTTCTACCTCAACTTACAATCAAAGTGTTGAGAAATATAAAAAAGAATTAATATCTCTTTTAAATATTTCAGAACAAGAATTAAATGCTATATTTAAATCTACACTTTACAGTTTAAAACACAAGTTGGAGCAAATAGGCGGTGAATCTTTCTTACAATCTCTAATGAAATTAGATTATAATGATACAATATCATTTAATAGAGAAGAGGAATCTATACAAGAGATAGTATATCGTAATAATATTTATGATAAAAATGTAGATGAGAATAAAGATTGTTTTGTATGTTTATGTGGTAAATCACATTTGAAAAACTTACATTTATTTGCTCACGACGATTTAGATGAACAATGTATAATTGGTTCAAGTTGTATAAAACAAGTTTGTAAACTACAAGATGCTTACTCTGAAAACTTGGAATTAAAAGATAAATTAAATGGTTTATACGATGATGTAAAAACTGCTGAAAAAAATAAAAATAATAAACCGTGTTATAAATGCGGTGATCTATGTATTAATAAATCAACTAATTATAAATTTGAACATATGAATAATTATTGCCGTAGTTGTTTAGTGGGAAAAACTCATAGTTATATTAAATGCTCAAAATGCCATATTAAAGTTATACCAGCATCACAACCGTTACCATATGATAAGAATAAATTTAAAGAAATTTGTGGTAAATGTTGGCACAAAGCAAATGAGAAGAAAGATTGGTATAAAAAGAAATATAATAAAAATTAATATTATAATGTATAAACATTGTGAAAAATGTAAATTATGGGGATATCTTTATCATCATAAATATTGCCATACTTGCTTGGAACTCATAATCCAAAATATTAACTAATTAGTCAACAAAATGGATTATAAGTTCTATGTCAACTAATAGTAGTATATATTGGGTAAATAGTATGAAATATAAGTATAATAATATAATAAAACTATATCAACTAATACCTGTATATATATCAACTTTATGTAACCAATCTTCTTTAAGTCCTTTGAAAAAATATAATAGTTTATTGGATGGTCTACCCCTCTCAAATCTCCCCCATATATCGGTAAAAGAAATAATAATATTTACCTGTATATATTGTAGCAAAATTTTATGGCGATCTTTAGGTGGTATTACCCTCTAAACTATAAAATAATATTAATAATTAGCACCATACTTAAGAACCGTAAGACCCCCCCACATCTTATGGCATATTAGGTGTAATATGGTGTGGATTCAGTGCGGTTTACCATCTAATTTACTATGCCGAGATTTACCTGTATATTTAGAAACAAAAAAAATGATAGCATAAGTCGGATTATACTATCATTATTTTTATTTATTATTTTACTTGTGATTTACTACCAAATTTTTAATAGGTTGATATATATTTTATGTCTTTATCTCAACCGTTTACCGTCTTGTCTGTGTTGATATAGTTTTAATATATAATTATACTTATATTTCATAACATTTACCCCATATATACTAAAGTTGTTTTTTTTAAGAACCTATGTTCATATTTATTGACTTGTTAGTTAATATTTTAGATTTTGAGTTCCATTTTTATAAATCTTCTTTCATCATACAACTCATACACTTTTCCAATAAACATTTTTTACCACATCCAACACAATGTCCTTTTGTTCCTACATCTAATGCCGAAACCATTTCCTCGTCTGAACTTGGTTCATATTCTTCTTCATCATCGGTTTCCATATCGGTTTCCTCATCCAAAGCATCATCAATAAAATCCACTGGGAGTTCTTCATCAAATCTTTTTTTATAAATATTGAATCTATTATATTTTGATGATCCCCATTTTTTTGCCTCATCATCTTGTGTTTTTTCATCAAGTCCATTTTTTTTAGTTGCTTTTTCAACAAAATTTCTAATAACCATTTTAGTAAGTTTCTTTTTTTTACCATCTACTTTAATATATTTTACCCCATTGTTTACACATTCCATACCGAATTCATCTTTTAATAGTTGGGTGAAAAGTCCTTTTAATTGTTTGGTGTTTAACTCTGGGATTAGTTCGTCTTTTTTCCATTTCAAGTAACCATCCGTAAGCATTAAATTTAATGATTTTACATCAATGTTTTTATAATCATCCATCAAAACTTTGAAATCTTCGCCCACGAATTCTTTGTCAATGTTGATGTTATCATCTTCAATAAATCCCAATTTGTTGAAAAATTTCAATAAATGTTCATATCTTTTTAATTTTAAATCATACATTTCCATCGGCATTTGATCTTCTTTTCCTTTGTCTTCCCTCCATCCCTGAAAATTTATAAAATCATATTCAATATCATTTAACATTTGCTTGAAACTTCTCACACTTCCAAGTTTTTTTCTTTCCGATGGTTCGGTGTAGTATTTGTTGAAAAATTCTTTTTTAATAGTTGGATCAATATCCGTTTTAACTTGTTCTTTTTGATAATTATATTTAATATATGCTTTAATTTTTTCATCTTCAACTATTGGTTTATTAACCCTGATGTCTTCCAACATATTTTTAATTACTAATTTTTCTTCATATTTAATATCTTCAATATCATCCCAATCCCACATCTCCACATCTAATTCCAATTTGGTTTCATCAACAATTGTTCCTACTGGATGGATATTCTCTTCATATAAATATCTTTTGGCAAAACCATTGAGGCAAAGTGAACTGACATTGAATTCTAATTTATTGTGAATATTAATATTATAAATATATGAGAGTTTTTCCATATTTGCTAAGGTTTTGACTTCATCTTCAAATAATTGTAGTTTATATTTTTCTTCAATCTCTTCTACTCCATCTTTTGTAAGTGGCATAATTTCATATGGATGACCTTTAAATTTATCATTCAAACAAATGTAAATCACATTACTTTTGAAAACTCTGACTCTTTTGTGTGCTTGGATAGTATCTCTAAAATGACAACTTCCTTTATTTACACTATATATGAATAGTGTGTCAAATTGTTTTGAAACTTCTTTCACATCATAACTAATACCAGCGGTAATAGTTGGAGTATAGATTAGTAAATCACATTCTGACCACTCCTTGTTGACATTACAACTAAGAGGCAAAGGGTTTTTATTATTGTAAGATTTAATATTATAGTTTGGGTTTTGTTCTATCACATATTCACTTAATTTTTTAGAACCACATACAACGGCACATCTTTTTCCCTCATCCAAACATTTTTTAATTTGTTTAGTAAATGCCATTTTGTCTACTTCAATATAATCTCTTTTAGCATATTTAAAATTATTTTTAAGAAAGAAACCTTTTTTATTTTCAATATCATCTCCGTAAATGTCTTTAATAAAATCATAACTTCTTGAAGTCAAATAAGCATCCATCACCATAATTTTTGGCGAATTTGTAATCATATCAAATATTTTAGTAGCACCTTCAATAGGTTTATTTTTAATAAACATTTGACCCATCAAATTATCGGAAATAGATTCACTTTCATCAATAATAACAATATCATATTTATCTCTACAATATTGGATGCTCTCAACACTACAAATAATTCTATTTTGATCTTTAATAGTTGATTTATCATCAATATCCAAATAATTTTTGAAACCATATTTTTTAAAATCACTAATCATACTTGAGGCGAATGCCCTTTTACAACTAAAATACACAATTGATTTATATTTAATTGATGGGTCTGAAAATATATCCTCAGTTTTACCATCAAATGATCTTGTGCCAATTTTTACACTTTTTGTTTTTTCATCAAATACCTTTGCTAATGTATAACTTTTTCCAGTTCCCATAGGGGATTTAATATTAATAATATCATATTTATTAACCGTATCTACCATTGAAAATTCTTCACATTCAATAAATCTACTATTGATGGTTTTTTCATCACAATTATATGTGGGTTTATCATTAAATAATGGGTCAAAAATACTTGTATTATTATCCATATTTTTATTAAATACCCTTGCCAAATTATAAAGTGTTTTCCATCTAAAACCTTTTGTTGTTTCGTGGTTCAAATAATCATCCCTGAGGTCATCTTCCGTAATATCATCATTATATTTTTTAGTCCATTTTGTGTAAAGTTTCAAACCTTCTTCACTATTTTTTGTAATGTTAGAAATACACCACCCAACCATCTTAAAAATAGTTCTTGAAACATTTTTGCCATTTGGAATAGAGTTTAAATAATATGGTAAACCGTCTGACTTTTTACCATCAATTTTACCAAGTTTAAATCCTGAACCAAATGCCTGAGAATATTCCTTAAAAATAATTGCTTCATCAAAATTTAATGACATTTTCTTCCCATTTGCGGTTTTAATTGTTTTCTTTTTTACATCAACATCCTCATATTTTGAAACATCATAATATTTAGGATTTTCTTGAATTTTAGTTAATAAAAATTCCGATAATTCTGAACCATTTTTAGTTGGTTTTTGAATAATTTTTTTAAATGCTTTACTCTGATATGGTAGTTTAAATGCTTGATTATTTCCATAAACCGCAAAATCCAAAACT
>Ga0181411_1000103_pt1 | contig 26685 bp, 33 predicted proteins | sample 34SPOviralmetaG_FD_130114 | JGI IMG/M metagenome (GOLD analysis project Ga0181411, IMG submission 130114) | Marine viral communities from the oligotrophic San Pedro Time Series (SPOT) site, San Pedro Channel, CA, USA - 34 SPOT_SRF_2012-07-09 | ecosystem: Environmental > Aquatic > Marine > Strait...
CTAAAAAAATAATTATGAAGAAATTTCTTACAGATGATGAGTATTATGGTGATTGGGAATATGTAACCAATTCTCAATTAGGCTATCTTAAAAAAGGTAGAGAGTATTATGAAATGATGAAGTTGGGTGGCAAAATAGATTCACCTGCTTTAAGGTTTGGTAATTTATTGCACACACTTATTTTAGAGCCAAAAACATATCAAGATAAGTTTGTTGTATTTAATCCAGAAGATAGACCTGAACCTACAAAATCTATGGCAAGTAAATTAAATAAAGCCTGGAAAGAAACTGTAGAAAACAGAGAAGGTATTGTAATTAATTTAGAACAATATAACAGAGCTCTGGCTATGCGAGATAAATTATTAAGACATAAAGAAATTACAGATATACTTGATAATTCAACTAAAGAAGTGGCAAACAGTTGGGTTGATTTTAACACAATGATAAACTGTAAAGGAAAGGCTGATATTGTTGTAAATGGTGGTGATATGCTGGTGGATCTTAAGACTACTTCTAAGCCAATTACTGAGTTCAGAAAGAGTGCTTACAGGTATTCTTATCATAGACAAGCAGCATTTTATCTTGATGGTTTTAACGCTAAAGAATTTGTTTTTATTGTTATTGAAACAAATGCACCACATCAAATTGGAATATTTAGATGTTCTGATAATTTTATAGAGCAAGGTAGAGAAGAATATATATCTTTGCTTGATGATTTAAGTAAACCAAAACAAAAACATAATTTAATTTTTGACGAACTATGAAAAGTGAAACATTACCAAGACACGCAAGAACTAGGTTACTTAAGTGTCTACCTATAGTATGTACTTATTGGAGAGTAAATCCAACTGAGGTGCTTGGGTCAAGTAGAAAACAATGTATTATGAGTGCTAGACACAGTCTTAGATTTTTTCTAAGTAACTATGGTGATTTAACATTATCTGATATAGCTACTTTGACTAATTGCGACCATTCAAATGTTATACATTCTATTAAAACATTTAAAATATTTTGTGAGTATGACGAAGATTTTAGAGCATTTAAAAGAGTAATGAACAGAGAGTGTATAAAAGATGAGGATTACAGTTTAAATGGTAAAATACGAAAGGTCATTAAATCAACTGCGTCAATTACAAAAAAGGTAGAATTATTAAAAACAATTTTTCAAAATGAAAATAAATAAAGACATCATAGATATTTCTCACGAAACGATCCAGGAAGAAACTAACGAAAGTATTATAGTTTCAATTCAAAATACAGACGATGATGAAGACTTTATGGTTAGATTTCATTTAAACTATCACGAAGACATAAGTGTTCTTGTAGCTGCTTGTGTTGACGAAATGAATAAACAAGAAGAGGTTAGGGATTTTTTTATTAAAGTTCAAGACCAATATTTTGAGCAATTTCAATAACAATTAATTAATTTAAAAACTATGAACGATTTGAAGTTTCAAGGTGAGATTACAAAAATCTCAGAGGTACAAGAAGGTGTATCTAAAAAAGGTACTAGCTGGAAAAAGTTAGGATTTATTATTACCACCAAAGGTGAATATCAAAATGATGTTTATTTTACTGTGTTTGGTGAGGAGAAAGTAGATAACTTTATGAAGTACAATAAGGTTGGTCAAATGGTAGAAGTGTCATTTAACATCAATTGTAGAGAGTATAACGATAGGTATTACACCGATTTAAGTGCTTGGAAAGTATTTACTTTAAAAGAAGAAGTCAAAGAGGTTGTGGCAGACGAAACTTATCACTCTGCTAATGGCAATGCCGATGACGACTTACCATTTTAAATAAAGAAGGCAAAGGTGACTAGCAGTTAAACCTTAATAATCATAGCTACTGCTTGTAAGACTTCAGAACAAAACCTATGAGCCTTTAAAATACGAGAGTACCAAGCGTGAGTTGGGCAATATGTTCTCAAAGGGAAGTTAATGATTTGGTCGTCTAGCGGCTTCCCTTTGTTTTTTCCAAAGCTAAAAATGAGAAATAGTGGCTAAGAGATTTACAGATACGACTAAGTGGAATGAGGATTGGTTTTTATCCTTAACAACAGAAGATAAATTATTTTGGTTTTATGTATGTGATAATTGTAATCACGCAGGTATATTTAAGCCTAATAAAACTATGTTTGAATATTTATTAAAGACTAAAATAGATTTAAATAAGTTTGTTTTAAGTGTAAATTCTGACAAAGAAAGAGTAATATTATTACCTAATGGAAGATGGTACTTAAAAGGTTTTATTCAATTTCAATATGGAATAAAACTAAATCCAAATAGTAAAGTACACAATTCCGTTATTAAGGTATTGAACGAAAACAATATTAAAAGTGAGTCTGAAGTTTTAGAGGGTACTAAATCAGATTCACGACCTAGAACCATCCTAGAGGTAGAAAACTACTTTCTAGAAAAGGGTAGCAATAAGAAAGAGGGTGAGAGATTCTATTATTATTATGAATCTCAAGGATGGAAGGTAGGAAAGAATCCAATGAAAAATTGGAAGATGTCTGCTTCAGGATGGATTTCTAGGAATAAACAAGATAAACCAAGTTCTGATTATTTAGATAGTCAAATTAAAGCTATGAAAGGGTAACATATGTCTAATTATAGAGTTACCTCAAATCAGGAGATAGAAGAGTATTGTAAGAAGATTTATCGTGATGGGTATACAAAGGGTTTAACTACAGGAATAAAGCCCTTAGATACGCACTATACCTTTCGTAAAGGTGAACTTACAATAATGACAGGTTTTGCTAACATAGGTAAAACTACTACACAACTTTTTTTAATGATAATGGCATCTAAACTATATGGTTATAGATGGTTAATGTACTGTCCAGAAAATGAACCTGTAGGTGATTTGATGATAGACATAGCAGAGATGTATTGTGGTAAAACTGCTGATAAAGAGTTTAGTAATCGTGTAGATGGTGACAAATATATAGAAGCGATCCGATGGGCATACAAGCATTTTACTGTTATTACATTTGAAGAAACACCAACTGTCGAAGAGGTTTTACAATCATTTAGTGATTTGCTTGAAGTAGAACAATTTGATGGTATATCAATTGACCCATTAAACGATTTAAAAGCACCTAATAAAACTAACAAGTACGATTACTATTACGATGCCTTAAGTAATATTAGAAGGTTTATAAAAAAACACAATGTACTATTTTACTTAGTTGTTCATCCTGGAACAGCTGCCAACAGAAAAAGAAGTGAAGATGGTACTCGACCTGCTCCTAATATGAGTGATGTAGAGTATGGTGCTATGTTTGGTAACAGGGCAGATAACTTTATTGTGTTTCATCGTAATCCACAAAGTGAGAAATGGAATGTAACTGAAATACATATACAGAAGGTAAAGTTTCAGAAGTTAGTCGGAGTGCCTACACCTGAACTAGAACCAATTTGTTTATTCTATTCTTACAGTTTACGAAGATTTAGATTTTTAAATCAGAACGGAACACTTGTTGACCCGATACAAGAAACAATAACCAAAACACCAACCAACGATATATTTTAAATTATGAGTTTATATTTAACACCAATATTCCAAAAAGAAGCAAAAGAATTTATAAAAAAACACCATAGACATAATTACCCACCTGTTGGTAGTATATTTCAAATTGCTGTAGCAAAAGATGATAAAATTGTAGGAGTTATTGTTGTGGGTAGACCTGTTGCAAGACATTTACAAAATGGATATACAGCAGAAGTAACAAGGTTAGCTACAGATGGTACTAAAAATTGTTGTAGTAAATTATATGGTGCTGCTTGGAGAGCAGCTAGGTCACTTGGTTATAAAAAACTAATAACATATATTTTAGACACAGAACCTGGCACATCATTAAGGGCAAGTGGTTGGAAAGAAATAGGTAAAGCAGGTGGTGGTAGTTGGAATTGTAAAAGCAGACCTAGAATTGATAAACATTCATTACAAACCAAAATAAGATTTGAAAAAGAATTATGATAAAAGTAGGAACAGATTTTAGTGGTATTGGCTCACCAGAAGTAGCTTTAAAAAGATTAAAGATTCCTCATAAAAATGTATTTGCTTGTGAGATAGATAAGTTTGCAAAGCAATCGTATTTAGAGCTCCATAATCCTGTAACTTTTTATGATGACATTACTACTCGTAATCATAGCGAAGTAGAGCAATTAGATTTATATGTAGCAGGTTTTCCTTGTCAAGCATTTAGTTATGCAGGTAAAAGAAAAGGTTTTGCTGATGAAACTAGAGGTACATTATTTTTTAATGTAGCCGAATTTATTAGAGAAAACCAACCTAATTGTTTTATCCTAGAGAATGTTAGAGGATTAGTTTCTCACGATAAGGGAAGGACATTTCAAACGATTACAGATATTTTATGTAATGGTGGTGGAAGTTTAAATGGTCAAGTAGGATTAGATACAATTGACAATGGTTTAGGTTATCATATATATTATAAAATACTAAACACTAAAGATTATGGTATACCGCAAAATAGACAAAGAATATTTATAGTTGGTTTTAAACATTGGAGAGAATTTAAATTTCCAAAACCATTTAAATTAGATATAAAGGTTGGTAATTTACTTGAAGATAATGTTGATGTAAAGTATAATTTAAGTGAAAAGGCTGTAAAATCAATTATTGAAAACACTAAGAATCTACAGAAATCTAATGTTGATCCTGATATTGCATCTACTTTACAATGTCCTGGCCATAGTGCTGGGGTTTATAAAGGTGCTAATTTTATAACCATACATAATTTACATCCAAGATGTGGTGACCCAACAAAAGGTGGTACAGGTCATTTAAGTAAGACCGATGGTATTGCATATTGTTTAGATGCAGCTAATAGTATTACTGTTGAGTTGCCACAAATTATTGGTTACACTAGAGATTCTCAAGGTGAAGTTAGTAGCAGACATTTGAAAGACGAAGCAAACACTTTACACGCAAGTACAGGAAGTGGTAATAATACAGACCAATTTGTTTACAATAAAAATATTAGAAGATTGACACCACTTGAAACTTGGAGATTACAAGGATTTTCTGATGATGATTTTTACAAAGCACAAAAAGTTACATCAGATACACAATTATATAGACAAGCAGGAAACACTATAACAGTAAATGTTATGGAAGAAATATTTAAGAAAATTTACCTAAAATAACTACAATTATGCCAGACGAAATAACAATGAAAGCCATTCAGCTGCTAAGAGATGCTGACCCAAATCTAGACGAAATGAATAGTTTAGATAAATTTATAGCACATCAAAAAGAGATAGTCGCTATGTATAAACAAATCGAAGGACATCCAAAAGCACATAGGTTAAAGCCTAGACTGAAGGTGTTTGAGGAAAGTGCGTTAGCATTTACTTGGGTACACACACAGATGATGGCGTATAAAAGAGAAGCGTTATTAGCCAATGCGAATGAGTTAGAGATGTGTAATGCAGTAATTGAACTTAAGAATGAGTTAGAAATATTAACTAAGTTAAAAAAGAATGAGTGAAAATGAACTAAACTTGTTAGACCGATTCGCTAGTAAGTATAAAATTGATTGTGTCCCTTCTGAGGGAAAGTATGATTTTTGGGATTTTACCTACGAATGGGATGATAGGAAGTTCTATTGCGAAATGAAGCAAAGGAGTTTTACTTTAGATTATGCTAAAGAAAAATATCCAGAAGGATTAATATTGGAAATGCACAAGTACGAAAGAATATTAAGAAAGACTAAAAACGAAAACAGAGCTCAAGGTTTATACATTAACTTTTTTAGTTGTGATTCTGTTTTAGTTTATAATTTAAACAAAACAAAAATAAAGACCTGGACTTGGAGAACTATGCCTGAGTCTAGTGTTTATGGTAGGAGAAATTATGTGTATAAGTATATTACTTTTTTAGACTATAGTAAAGGTAAAATTCTGTATATTTGACCTCTTACTTATATTTCTCATAATTTGTAGGTTTTGGTTAATAGGGAGAGGGCTTTGTTGCTCTCTCTTTTTTTTTGTACATTTGGATTATTATGGCAAAGTTTAAATGTAATAAGTGCGAAGAAGTTAAAGAGTTATTAAGTTATTCGATTAAGGTAATTGATGATAAGGTAATTAGTCCAGAAGCAATTTGTTGCGATGAGTATATGGATCGTGTAAATGAGTATAATGGATTTGGGGGTATTATAAAAAGACCTAACGGAACTGTAAGTGGAAAGTTTTAATTAAAGTTGTTATGAGTAATATAGAAAAAAAAGTTTGTGATAAGATTATTAAGCGTTCTAAGATAGGCAAAAAGAAATATGGCACTACTATGGAGCGAAATGATTTAACTAAGTTAGATTGGATTAAACACGCTCAAGAAGAAGCGATGGACTTAGCAGTATATTTAGAAAAGATAATACAGGAATTAGAGAATATACCTTTTAGTTACGAGTGGAATATAACTACTCAAGATAATGGTGAGCATAATAGAAAAATGCTTGACCTAGAGATAGAAAACTTAGGAAAAGAAAAAGAGGACTAACTTGTCCTCTCTTTTTTACCCATCACACGAACCATTACATTCATCATCACAATCTTGACAATCTTCAGGTTCTTCTTCTACTAAATCCACTATCCAACTTTCATAGGTTTCTTTTGCTCTTTCTTTGGGAGTTTTTTCTTTTCTTGTATCCATTCTTCTGGTATATATTTATCTGCCCACTTAATATTATTTTTGTCACACCATTGGGCATATGTGGTGTTACTGTGTTTATATAATCTATTATTATACCTCATAAAAACCATTCTTATATCTAAGTCTGGATATTGTTCTACAACTAATAACATCTTCTTTCTATCTTTAGCTGTAAATCTTCCCTTTAATTCAATAATGATTCCATTGGGTAATATAACATCAGGTGTATATCTTCGTTGTTCGGTAATCTCATAGTGAAGATTAATTGTTTCATAATCAAAAGGAATATTATCCTGGTCTAATTTACCACAAACATCTTCTTCATATTTGCTTCTATATCTATTTGTTTTCATTGTAAGTTTTTCTATTGTGACAAGGGTGACAAAGTCCTTGTAGATTACTTTGTTCTAGTTCACCCTCTTTCCATTTTTTTATTGGGACTATGTGATCCACAACATCTGCTGGTCTTGTAACACCTTCTGTTAAACAATGTACACACAATGGATTTTCCCTAAGAACAACCTCTCTTAGTTTTCTCCAAGGTGATTTTCTGTAAAAAGATGTATCACCACCCCAAGATTTATTCTTCTCTTGTTTAGTTCTTTTATCTCTAGCTTTTGGTAAATGTGGCATATAGATTATTTAGATTTTGATGAACCACCAAAAAAGAAATCTATAATAGTATTTACTTTACTAGACATAGCACCAAAAACACTACTAACAAATCCTATTTCATAATCTGAGAGCTCTAATGTATTTAGTACAAAAAATCTAAACATTGTATAAGATAAAAAGAAATAAGCACAAGTAAAGATGATAGCCAATATTTTTTGTATAAAGCTATCGTCCATAAACATTGTTCTAGCACTTCCTCTATCTTGAACTTCAAGAGCAAACATTTCCTTTTCGTGTTCTTGTATAACCTTTTCAAACTCATTTTTTAATTTTAATCGTTCTTCGTCTGTTGTAACAACATCGTCTATTATTGTAGATGCTTGACCTACTAAACTTTTTAGAATATTTTTTATCATAGCGTAATTATGTCGTCAGCAAATTTATATTTAGTCTTACCATTCTCATCTTTGTAGGCTTCTAAAACTTCCCTTCTGTTACCTTTAGATTTAAAAGATATGTGAAGCCAGGAGAAATCAAATTCGTTAATCATTTGGTCAAAGTCAAGTGCATTGTCAATAACATAGTCGTAAATGACTTTATTATTCATTTTGCCATTTTCCCAATATTGGACGTCAGCTGCTTGACCTTTACAATGCTGTGACCTACTACTGCTTCCAATAGCTTTAGAGAGTTGTGGAGAACGATAACCACTAGTAATACGAATAGAACCGATACCAGACCTAATGGGTTGCAAAACTTGAGTAACAAGTTCTTGAATATTTTGTATATCTTTTTTATTAGGCTCATTTTCTATACCTAATCTTTTCGCTGTGTTGCTTCGAGTAAACTCTAAAAGCACAAAGTTTTTGCTTAACCTCATACATTATTACTTTTCTTTAATTTGATTTGATGCTAACAATAATTCTATCTTGTGTAGTTTAGCTGATATATCTGCTAATATTGTTTTTAGTTCATTATCAGATTGCTCTAAGTGATACACTCTTGATGAAAGTTTAGTTACTTTAGTTTGTAGAGTAGCCCAAACTCCAACTGCTGTTGATACCAATATAATTGTTGATATTACTAACTCTATAATTCCTATTGTAACTTGCATTGTTTTGTAAATTAAGAGGAAAGGGTGCAACCATCGAAAAGGTAGCTAAAAATGATTACACCCATCCTCTTTATGTTAATGTTAATTTAGCACCATAAATCACTTGATTTGTGGCAGTTGTTACTACTGTTATTGTAACATAGTTTGTTGAAGTTGATGGTAGTGGCATTTTACCAAGACTAATAGCTTTTGTTGTGTCACCAATAGCAACTCCTTGTGTTAATCCATTAGTATAATCTACTACGCTTAAAGTTGTTGTTAATCTATCACTTGCAAAAACTTGAAATGCTGAAACTCTTTTACCTTCTGGTATAGGTATCATAGCAAATAATTCGCAATCTGCTTCATTAACTCTAACACCTATTGTACTTTTATTATCATCTTCTATAACAGCAAAGTTCAAAGCTCTACCATCATCATTAGACATAAATTGATTTGGTAGTATTTTTAAATCACTACCATAAACACCTGCGTCTTTACCATCAGAGCCATTAGCACCAGCAGAACCATTACTTCCAGCTTGTCCTTGTGGACCTTGTATTCCTTGTGGACCTTGTGGACCTGTTGCACCATCACCGACTTCTTGTGTTAAGTACCTTCTAACCTCAGTAATATCTTCTTGCATCTCTTGAATCTGATATAACAAAGCACCAAATTCTGGATTTACCTGATGTTCAGCAAGGTCTAATAAAGTGTTTAGATGACCATCATCATACTTCTGCTTTAAGGCTAATTTTTCATTACCTGTCTTAGTGTGTACATCACTATATTTTTTATCTAATAATCCCATACTTATTCTTCTACTTCTAATATTGCTGTACCATATATAATTACTCTTTGTACACTAGTTGTTGAGCCTGTTGTTCTCATATGAAAAGCAAAAGCATCACCTGCTGTCAAAGAAGCATTACTACCTGAAAAAACAAACTCGCATTGATAAGGCTTGTTTTCATTATAGCTTCCATTTTTATCGGTAGCTGTTATAGGATTCATTGTAATAATTGCTTGTGTACCATTTGTAATAGGAGTAAATTTACTAAAAGCAAAATCAAAATCTGCTGAATTGACTGCTGATGAAGTCCAATAAAAAGTAAATAATAATTTTTTTAATGTGCAATCATTTATTGCTGTATAAGCAGCTACCCTAGATTGATTTTGACTTGTGGAAAGTGGTATATTACTTGGAGAAGTACCAGAACCTAACATTGCAATAGTTGAAGATCCTGCACTATACCAATTATCATCTTGAAACAAATAAAATAAAAAGCTACCAAAATCTTTTAATATTATTTGTATAGTATTAGCACCACCACCACCACCTGTTATTACATTTGATAAATCGTATGTTAATGGACTTAATATTGAGTTGGCAGGATAAGAAATTTTAGGAGTAAAACTAGAAAAATCAACTTGTGCAGTTGATGTATTTGCATCTTGACTTGCAGTTAAAATTAAAGGATTTGTTCCATCAGGATAAGTAAGAACTAATTTTTGTGAAGCATATACCTTACCTTTTATATTTGAGGACAAAGTTAATTTAGTATCAGCGACTCCATTTACTAAAGTTGCATTTAAAAAACCTATTGAATTATTTTCAAGCATCAATCTAGATGCTTGTGCTGATTGATTAAAAGATTGTCTTAATTCAGTTTGAGGTTGTGGTATAGGGTCAGGTGTGTCAGGCTCATTAGATATAGTTATATTTGTTTCTACTGAATTTACTTTATACCATTCACCACTTAATATTTCAGATTGTGCTTTAAAAGTACCACCTAAAAATGTATAATATTTAAATGAGCCATCATTATTTATAGAGTATTTTATAAGTCTTAAAGGAGATATATCTGCACTTTGAATATCTGCTTGTAAAATCTCTAGTGGCTCAATTTGTAATTGTAAAAATTCTTCAACAAGTAATTCAGTAGCATTTTTATAGTCAGTTGGTGTAGGATTGTTTCTTTGAAATCCAGGTACAACTTGATATATTGGACTAACACCTGTGCCAGAATTATATTTAAAAGAATATAAAAGATTTGCTGCACTTTGCCCTAAATTTAAATCCCCTAAATCAAAGCTCTCTATTGCTGTATTTTGTGTTTGAGATGCAGTATATATTATACCATTTGTAACATCATTATCTTCATTAAATTCAGTTGGTGTAAGGGTAATGTTTTCAGAAATAACTTGAGTAAGAAGTGGTGTAGGATCATTAACTTGTAAAAAATCCCAATCATATTGTACAGGTGGTGTAGCTGTTATTGGTGTTCTTCTACCTTGTGAATAATCATTATCAGCAGTTAATTGAATAAAAATATCACCACTTATATCAGGATATTCTATAATAGTTCTAAACTTTATTTCGGTAAAAAACTGTTGTATAGTACCAAATCCTACACCTGTTGAATCACAAGGACCAAATGAATATCCATTACCATTAGTCGGAATAGGATTACTTACAGGACCAACACACATTTCAGATGCATTATCTAATGGAGAATCTTGTGTAACACCATAACCTCTTTTTATTGTTATTGTACTTGCAGAAGTTGCCCAAGATAAAACATTACTACCATCAGCTGCAACTAACCACCTTTGATTAGTACCATCACTAATTCTTATAGTTAATGTAGCTGTTGTTTGAAAACAAATCTCATATACATTGTAATTTGTAGTTAAAGTAAAGTCACTTTTAGTAATTTTTTCTTTATATCTAGCAGAAAAATTTAAATCTAATTGACCATTTAAACCACTTTGCAAAGAACCTGCATAAAATTCAGTACTCATATCTTGACCAGAGCCAACATCAATTGATGAAAAACCACCTAAAAAATTTGCTTTTACTCTTTCATAACTAGGCTCAAAATATAAGTTAGATCCACCTAATATAGTGTGATTAGATTGGTCTATTGTAAGTAAGGTGTTTACAGTTGTTGGGCTTGTTCCATTACCAATTATAACAGATTTATAATCAAATGTCCTTAAATCACCTGTGGTATTATTTGCTAAACTATTAGGTTGTATAAAATTATAATGTCCTTCTGCTAAATAACCAACAGTATTAAAAGATTTTAAAACACCATTAAAGACATCAAATGGTTTGTATTTGTAAGGTTCTTGGTCTTCCTCTATATCACCATCTTCACCATAAGTTGTTGGTTTGCTGACAAAACCTTTTGAAACAAAATACAATATAGCAGGGTCGGCTTGTTCGTAAGTGTGTACCGATGACCACCAATCTAAACTTGTTCTTAACCAATTAAATCCTGCTGGTACAGGCGAACTCTCACCAAAAGAGTCACTATTTAAATTCATATCTTGACTTATAGTAAGAAGTATATTTTTAATGCTATGAGAAGCGTTTTTTTGGTCTTCACCACTAAAAAATTCTTCTTTTTTCTTACCCCATAAACCATAAGAATCAGTTGCTGTTATTTGAAACTCATAAGGATAAGGATGGTTTTCTATGACATCAAATGCTGGTTGAATCCAACCAAACCACCAAAGGTTTGCATTTGCAACAGTTCCCCTATAAATTCTAACAAAATAAGTTTCATAGCCTTCATTAAAAGTGCTATATAAAAAGTTTTCGTCTACATCACTTTCTACTACATAATTTATTTTACAATCAGAGCCTAAAAACTCTCTATCTCTAGTACCACCACTACCATTCCAAGTAACCTCAAAACCCTCAGTAAAGGTTTTAAATTCAGTTGGTGGTGCAAAATACTTTGTTATTATAATACTTTTTACATCACCATCAAATTGAGATGATGGTACTATTTCTAATAGACCACCACCTGCTGTAACATTTTCAGTAAAAACACCATTGCTAGACCTATTTGTTCCATTAGTACCACCTAATCTAACTCTAACAGTACCATTTGTTCTATTGTCTATTGTTAATACAACTTGATATACAACACCATTTTCTAATATATTTGTGTCCACAGACCAAAATAAAGGTGCAGTATTTCCTGCTGTGTGTCTTGCACCACCTGTACCATCAGTACCTGCGTTCCAAGCCCAAGTGCCTGATGATTGTGACCAACCTGTTAAACTACTTGTAAAACTATTTGACGCTGTTGATTGTGGATATTTACTAGCACTACCATCAGTTTCAACATCAGAATTGTCTTTTTTCCAAATCTCAAGATTCCAATTAGAACCTTTCTCTCCAATAAATTCACTAAACCTTACTTTACCAAACTTTAAAGCCATAATTTATCTTCTAACTTTTCTTCTATTTGCTCTATCAAATACTATCAACAAGTCATCACCTGAAATTCTAACATCAGGTATTACTGTGCCACCACCTAAAGCGTGATTAGGTATTATAGTACCAGATGAGCCAGGTACAAATAATTCTGGTCCTCGCTCACCTACCAACGACATTTTGCCAACAGGTGGTCGTCCACCATCAGCAAACATACCACCTAATAATCCTTTAAAACTTTGGTCTTTACCAAACATTTTAGTAGCTGCTTGTGTTGAACCTAAACCTGTGGCACTAAGTAATACTGATAAAATTGCTGCCTTTATTATCATAGCTAATATTTGTTTAGCTAATTGTTTAAATATATCACCTAATCCTTTTAATAAACCTTCACCACTTACAATAACATCAGCAAATGATTGAGCAAAACTGTCTGCTGTATTAACGGCTAATTCATTAAGTGCATTTTTAAATCTTATAGCCCTATCAATTGCTTCTTGTTTTAATCTCATATCCTCTAAATATGCCGCATAAGCACCTTCACCAAATATAACATCGTATGCTTCTTGAAGGGTGCGTGTTTCTGGGACTCCTTTATTAGCACTCGAAGATGTACCCCCGCCAAAAGAAAACATTCCTTTAAAAGCATTTTTAGCCCCTATTGCTAATGTTTTAGCATTTTCAAATGCATTACCAGCTGATTCAATAAGTCCAACATATTTAGCAGGTGTTCTACTAGCTTGTAATTTTTCTAATTCTGCAATGTTATCAGCATATTCTTTAATTTTCTCGGTGCTTTGATTTATTAAAGGATCTTTACCAAAAAATATTAATGCTTCATTAATACCACTAACTAACAAATCCATAGGGTTATGCTCTAGCAACCATTTACCAAACTTTAAAAACATTATCTCTAAATCGTCAAAAAAGTGTGAAAAAAACTTACTACCCATACTACTGTTGTCAATAAAATTTTGGAATATTATAGCTAAAGCAGAAATTGCTGCTATTACACCAAGAACAGGTAATAAATATCCAGAAACAATACCTATAGCACCGCCAACCATTGTTATACCACTAGCAAGAATTGGCATTAATAGAGATAAAGTACCAAGTATTAAAGCAACAGGACCAATTGCTGCTGCAAATGAAAGAACAGCAACAGTTATTTTTTTAGTTCTAGGTTCAAGTGTTGTAAAACTTCCAGCTAGTTCTGTTAAAAATCTTATTACAGGTTCTAAAGCATCTGCTATAACTTTACCAAACTCTATCTTTAAACCTTCTATTGCTGAATTTAATTTTTTTACACTATCAAAAGTATTACCTGACATTAAATCAGCCATATCTTTTAACCCAGCAGTATTTGTTTTGTATTCTGTGGTTAACTCAGATATTTTGTTTCTGTTTTTAGCTAATATCATTAACTGATTAGCAGCAGTATCACCAACTAAACCTTGAGCAACATTTAAACTCATTGAACCTTCAGACAACCTATCTAAAGTATGTCCAAAAGGAATACCTTGTTCATTTAATCTTATAAAGGCTTTACGAAGTCCTGTACCTGCTTTACTTGCTTTGATACCATTATCCATCAAAACACCCATCATAGCAGACAACTCTTCTATATCAACACCTACTGCTTTAGCAGAAGAACCTGCGTGACCAAATGCTGTTGAGAATGTGCTAAGTTGCATAGAAGAATTTGCTGCTGCTAATGCTAAAGTGTTAGCTACACTTGCTGCATTACTAGACTCTAATCCAAAAGCATTAATTGATTGAGCAACTGTTTCTGCTGCTAAACTTAAATCCTCTCCTGTTGCTAGTGCTAAATCAGCAATAACACCTTCCATATTTTTTATGGCAGTAGGATCAAATCCTTTACGACCTAATATTAATTGTAAACTAGCAAATTGTTGTGCAGTAAATTGTGTAGTAGCACCTAACCTTTTTGCTTCAGCAGTAAGCATTTTAAATTCATCGGTAGTTGCTCCTGTAACCGCCAAAACTTTAGTCATTTCATTCTCAAAATTAGAGAATGTGTCAAATGCTTGTTTACCTAATGCTGCTATTGGTGCTGTAACACCAAATGATAATAGCGTACCTAATCGTGTAGCTTTAGAAGCAAAACTTGATATTGATTTGTTTGCTTTACCAAGACCTTTTTCTAGACCTTTAATATTAGCAGCTACAATTATCGAAATAGTTTTAAATCCGCCCATTATTCTTTATTTAATCTTTTTTTATCGTATTTATCTATCACAGATTGTATGTGTTCTTTTGAAGGTAATTCTTTTTGAGGTTTACTCTTATTGTCCCAAGGGAAAGGCAATACTTCTTTTGGTTTTAATTTCTTCTTAGAATGTGGTGACAAAGTAGAATGTGCAATAATTCTTGTCTGTTCCCAACCATCTCGCATTAATTGCTCCTGGTAATCGTTAAAACCAATTAACTTGTTATTAAAGGTTCGTGGGGTTGAGTCATAAAGTTCATCATAACTCATCCCCATTCTACCTAAAGCTATTTGTTCGAGCTTATCCCAATTGATGTCACCCGAATTTTCATCAACTTCCTTTCCCTCAATTACTTTCCCTCACTTTGAGGTTGGTCTAGTTGAAATGCTTCGAAAATTTCTCCCATCTTGTCGAAATCCTCATTATCTAGCCAATTTTCAATATCACTTACCTTAAATTTAAATGGTTCGCCCATCTTCTTAGCACCATATTTTAATCCATAATAAGTGATAATACCTATGTGGTCTATTTCTGTTCCTAATTGATTTATTTCGTTTAGTTTTAAACCACATTTATTGCAAATGTCTTTTAAAGCTAAGTAACTAAATCTAATTGGTCTTTTTTGACCACCTAATTCTACCTTTTTCATTTTCTTGTTTTTAATTTATAAAAATTTATGGTCTAACTTTTTTCAAAGAAACCGATGTTAATACAATATTAGTAGCTACTGCTGTGTCTTGTATTTTAAATGTTGTTTGGTTATTTGTATATGTGATATTATGTGTACCAACAGCACTTGGAATACCTAAATTAGCACCTGTTTGCTCAATCGTTAAACTTCCTGATGTATAAGAAGAAACAGTATATGTTAATTCATATTCACTATCTGCTACTATTGCTAGATTACTACCATCAGAATTTGAAGCAAGTAAACTACTAACTGTCGAACCACTAAGAGTACAAGTACCTGCTGTTGTGTCAATAGTTACACCTGCTCCTGTTGCCCAACCAGAACCTACACCCGAAGAATAAAATTGTGTATTAATTAACAACTCATTACTCAATCCATTTTTAAATAGTTGTGAAGTACCTGTAAGAGTACAAGAATATGTAGCATTTTCCTCAACACCTGCTTCAATAGATATACTAGATACAGCTACATCACCTTGATAACAATTTATATCATCAGGATCTTGATAACTTGTAAAGCCATTACTAGGTATATAGTTTTGTTCAACTTGCATTGATGAGATAAAAATTTTACTAGCACTTGTAATACTACCATTAATACCTGGAAAAAATTTAAGCTCAAATGTTCCTGTGCTGGTGAATGTTGGTGTTCCAAATCTAATATATAATCTAGTCCATTCAGAAGTGCTTAACCCTGTTATATCCATTTGATTACCACCAAATTGACTTGTTACAGTTCCTTGACCTTCAATTATAGATAAAGTTGTAATACCATCACCTGTCATACTAAAACCTGTGCTTCCACCACTAATTCCTTTCATATAAAAAGTAATGTGGTTGTAGAAACCTTGCATAACAGTATTAGGTACTATAAATTTAAAGTTTCTATCTAAAGCGTCTGGTGAAGCTATTCTAGATGCACTAAAACCACCAAAAGGGTCAGCATAACTCAAACTCATACTAGCAACAGGAGATCCATCTGCCCAATATTGATATTCATTACCTATTTGACTATTTTGTAATATATTTCTAATTCTATCAGAAAATTTTACATCAAATATATTACCTGTTCTGAAATCCTCAACAAAAGCATCTGCATCAACATTAGCATTAAAATTAACTAAAGCATCAGTAGAAACTTCAAAAGATTTTAATCCTTCAGCATTTTCTTGAAATCCACTAGAATCTTTTGTAGTAACATCTCTTAAATCATTAGTCATACTTAAAGATGCACTTGTACTAAATGCAACAGGCTCATATATTACATCTTGACCATCTTGTGTAATATTTATGTCTATTGCATCTTCTTCTGGTGTAGATGTACCTGCTTCTATAAAAATATTCGGTGCATCGCCTGTAATAGGACTTGTAAAATCAAAATATTTATAAGCACCAATAGTCCCAACTGTTCCAGGTGAAGAACTATAACTATAATTACCTGTTGTTAAAAAAGTCTTTATTGCATTTAGAACATTAGTACCTGTGTTAGCAGTAAAAGTTATTGTTTCATTATAACGATAACTTTGTGAACTACCACCTGATGATTTATAAACAGCATTTATTTTAAAATTACCAACAGCATCAAATGGAGTTGTACTTTTAACTAATATTCTAGTTATTTCTGCTTGTGCAGGTGTCGTGTATTTATAAACTAATAAATCCGAAGCGTTTTTAATTGCCATAATTTTACGATTTAAAAGTTAATACTACGATTCTGCTAAAGCTCCTGTACCTGTTAAAGTAATTGAATAAGTTGCATTTTCTTCTACTCCACCTTCAAATGAAAGAGATGAAATAAAACAATTACCATTATATGTTTTTGCAGAAGCACCAGCTGAGCCTGTACCAAATACTACTTCTACTTTAGTACCTGCTGCCCATAAATCCCATAGTTTTTTCACACCCTTCATAGCTGAAGAAGAATCATCAAAAGGATCGCTACCTGTAATTGTATCACCACTTAAGTCGATAAAACCATCACCACTTAGTTCAAAAGATTTTAAACCAGATAAATTTTCTTGAAAACCTCCAGAAGATTTCGTTGTGGAATCTCGAAGGTCTGTTGTCATACTTAAAGATGCAGAAGTTGAAAAAGCCAAAGTTTCTGTGTTTGTGCCTGTATTATTATCTGCTACTCTAATAACAACATTAGTTGCATTTTCTATTGCCATTGTTTACTTTTTTTAGTTTTTGTATATTAAACAGTTAAAAATTATTTCTTTGTAGAATATTTCAGGTGTATTGAAATACTCATCACTCAAAGACTCAAAATTAAATTTTGCAGTATAAGAAACACTATCTTCAGTATATGTAATTGAATACAAATCAAGTGATTCTATTACTGCTTTTGCTTGTGAGTAAGTGGTAGTATAATCGTTTGAAAAACAATTTATACCTATACTTACATTACAAGACTTTAAAGAGCTGCCTTTTGATAAAAAATTATCTACATCTCTAATTTCATATGTCGTAGCAGGATATTGTGCGTCTTGACTTACTCTAACAGGAAAAACTTTGTTGTTACCATTAGCAGTAGTAAAAGCACTTTGGCTATTTAATCTAGTTACTATTTTTTGTCCTATTATTGCAAACATCTATTTAAAACCTGCTTGTTTTATCATTTTATCTAACAACTTATCTAAATCTTTCTCTGCTTGCATATAAACTCTACTTTCTGCTTTTCTAGCAGATTTAAGAAATATATCTGGTCTTGGGTCTTGAATAGCATTACCAAGAATTTGCATTTCAGTTAAGTTGAAACTATCTTTTCCTTTAACCTTTATTGGAGAAGTTTTTCTTTTAACAGGACCAACAAATAAACCTGGCTCTCTACTTTTTCTTGCTGTAACTACACCAATTGTTTTCCAAGTTGGAGTTCTACCTTCTTTTCTCTTGTAGTTGTTTTTATTAAATTCTTTCTTATACTCATTTTGCATCACTCTAGCTAAAATCATACCTGCTGGTCTAAGAGCTCTGTTTATCAAGGTACGAGATTTTTTTGGTGCAAGTCCAAGTTTTTTCAAACTTCTTTCCACATCTTGAATACCTTGAACTCTAATTCCTCTGTTATCTTGTTTAGCCATACTATGATATTACTGTAGTGTCCATTTTAGTTCTAAACTCTATAAACTCTTTTCTTGGATCAACAATGTAACTTAGTATTTCATAAACTTGTGCATTGTCATCATCTTCTAAAATCCAATCAGCATTTAATGTGCCAACCCAAGAACTATCATATCTAACAACTATGTAAAACTCACCATAGCTTTGTAACTTATCACCCTCAAACTTTTCATTTATATTTCTAAGAGATGATACATTTTTATTTGCCCAAACTGTTGCTTGTGTACTATATGCAGAAGTCTTTTCACCAAAATTGTTTTGAGTGTATGTAGGCTTCTTAACTTTAAATTGCATATTAAAGTCACCTGCTTTTATTTTAGACATAAAAGCCATAATCTATAAATAGCATTTATAAGGTTGTAGTAATATCTCAGAAGCCATAGGAAATTGTCTTTTTCTATCTTCTCTAAAATAATACAAGTCACCTGCAATTAATTTAATCGCTTGTTTTATAGCGTCTGGAATACCACTATTTGCATCAGCTATACCTGTGTGAAATTGAAAGTAATATATCCCATCAGTTGTGCCATCTAAATCTTTTGTTTGAATAGCATCAGATGGAGTGCTTAACATCTTTACTTGACAAGGATTACTATTTTGATTTGCAAACCAATTAGTATTAGCAAATAAAGTATATGTTGTTCCACTAGAAGCTAAGTAGTGTAAACCATCTTTACCACTATCACTTCCACCTGGATAATTAAACTTACAATCAGGATAATACAAACTAAATACGCTTGGTAATTCGTTAAACCAAAGTTTGTACTTAGCAGTAATAAAATGTCTATTACAATAGTGTTCTGCCATTTGTGTCGCAGCTAATATATATGTACCAAGTAAAGCATCTTCACTTGATGTAGTAATTCTTAAATGTTCTTTTAATTCAGAAGTTGTTACTACTTGTGTAGATACAAGGTCTTGTTGAACTAAATTACCATAACTATTTTGGCTTGGATTAAGGTATTGATAATCCACAAAATTAAATATATTATCTAAGTACGAAACAGCCATTTATTGTAAGTTAAAGAAAAGGGAAAGGGAATTACCCCTTTCACCTTTATTAATTATAATGTAATTATTATGCAGTATGTTTTAGTAAACATTTAACAAATGAAGCACCATTTGAAACTCCAAATGAAGCGTATTTGTTCAATACTAATCTTACAGCACCTTTGATACCTTGTGTATACGGATCGACCATTATGTCCAAAACTCCATAGTTACCAACATATAATTTACTGAAGTCACCAAATATAGCCATAGAATCTTTATGAGAAGCTGCTCGTTTCTCACATCCTGTGCTAAATACTATTGGATAACCATTGAAACTTGCTTTGCTATCTTGAACTGCACTAATAGAAGATACTAATGCACCTGTTCTGATGTCCTTCATATTAACAGGATTCACAACATAAGCCAAATTACCTTGTAGACCTTTAGCTTCTGCTAATGCTTCTTCCATCGTTAACATATCAGCAACAGTAGAAGAACCAGCAACATAAGCAGTTGGAGAAACATTACCTACTGAATATTCACCAATAGATTGGTCTGCACCTGTTACATTACCTATTTTAAACATAGCTGCGTTCATAGCTTCACCAATACTACGACCTAAATCTCGTACTATCGCTGCTTCTGCACCTGTACCTACTTGCATCATTAGTTGCTTAGATAAATCAACAAAACCACCAATTCTTTTTGGACTTAGTGTAATAGAAGAAAAATTATTTCCAACATCAGATGCATCTGCATTTTCTCCATTTATGTAAGCCGCACTATTTGAACCTACAACAGGAATCTCTGTATTCGCTGCAAGACCATTAAGTACAGTAGCACCTACTTGCTCATATATAGCTGCTTCTCTTAAACCATCTTGGAAAGCACCTAATGTAGTTGGGGCTATTGTGCTTGAACCTTCTGATACGATACCTGCTCTACTTTCATATTGTAAAGATGAAGGAATACCAATACCATTGATTGTTGCACCTGTTGACCTTGCTTCTTGGATAGCTTCTTCGTGCATCTCTTTTTCAAGACCAGATAAGTTGTTGTTCATTAAACCATTAACAGCCTTGAATAAAGAGTAATCTCGTCTTTCTTTACCCATTGTGTCATTCTGAACAGAGTGAGTTACAGGACTTGCAGAAATCTCTGCGTTCAATTTTTCTTGTCGTTCAACAACTTGGATGTCTTTAGCCAATTTGTCAATGTTTTGCATCACACCATCGTATGATACTTGCTCGTCATTAGTGAAATCACGAGTTTCATCTTTTGCCAAGTTAAGCATAGAATCAGCCTTGCCGATTAATTCTGCTCTGTCTTGACGAAGTTCAATCGAATTTTTCATATTCGTCTTTTTAATTTTAATTCGTTATTTAATAAATTAATTTTAGAACCTACTTCCTCAGTTGAAGAAACATCTTCTACTATATCTTGCTGCCCCCCGGTAGGTTCAATCACAACTTCTTCGCTAGTGTCTAAGGAATCCTCAAACTCTTGCTTAGAACGAAGTGCAACATCTGTATTGGCATAAGCTCCTACACCAACTATTGAAACATCAACTAAACGACCAATCTTATTGATAGTTCGTCTAGTAATATCGCCATCTTGCGACCAAGAATCATCCTCTACTGTAAAAGCAAAAGAAGATTCGTAAAGTAAACCACGATTCATTAACTCAGCTACATCATTACCTGTTGTCGTGTTAGGTAAAACAGCATCGTATCTTAAACCTCTTTCATCAGTAGATAGTTTCAAACTACCACCAATATTTCGGTCTAACATTAAGTTAGGATCGTGATTAAAAGTTAAGATAACATTATCTTCAAGTCTATCACTAAAAGCATCACGAGATATAGTTTCAATAAAACCTAAATCTCTACTATCAGTTTCAAATAAAGCAGCGTAACCACTTACACGCTTTTCTTCTTTATCGTCATCTTTTGTGACTTTATAGTCTGCTTTATATAATCTAATTTCTTTTTTATCCATAATATAATTTTTTTCTTCCTTCATACTTTTCTTCATAGGATGGTTACTTGGTAATAAATCAGTATCGTGTTTACCTGAACGAAACTTACCTTTCTCCATTACATATAAGAAAGAATTTACTCTAGCATATGCCCATTGTTCTGGTGACTTAACGCTTGGTCTTACTGAACCTGGATTAGTTTTATAAGCACCAATACCTCTGTTAAATACTTTACCTAGTTTAGCAGGTGTTACTTTAGCGTTCCAAGAAATATTCTTCTTACCTACTTTTTCATTATGGTCATCTGCCTTTTTTTGTAAACCTTTTTTAACAGCACCTGTCAAAGCTCTATCTTCATCTTCTTCTTCTTCTTCGTCTTTATATTGCATATTGTCATTGACTTTACTCATCACTTCCTTTGCTTGTTCGTGATTTTCAAAAGGCATATAATATGTTTTGCCATCCATAGTGTGTTCGTGTGAACCAACACCACCTAGCTTTTTTGCTTGTGCTTCTGCTTCTTCTTTAGAATCGTACAATGGTAATTCTATACCATCAGTTATCATTGTACCTACTTTCATTCTATTTTCTTCTTCTTTCTTAATCTGTGCAACTTTTTTCTTTGACCAACTAAATCCAGCATCTCCGCCCCATAAAGCGATGGCTATCCTACCTGCACTTGGGTAGCCTTCTTCACCTGGTCTATAACCTTCAGCCTTTTTATCTACTTGATGTCTTGAGTGAAAAGAGAACATTCTTTTTATAGATGATAAACTAAGGTCACCATTTATTATATCTCTTGCTCTTGCAACACCTACCGCTGTTCCACCTCGACCAAACTCTTTTCGCCACTCTAAGCCTTTCTTAGCTTCAGCAACCATACCAGATGTAGGAGTTCTATCTATGTCTTTTAAAGCCATATTATTCTAAATCTGCTCTAGTTGTAGCTTGACCTAAATCATTTAAAGGCATCATATTACTTTGCATATAAACGCTTCCACTAGAACCGCCCATAGAATTTAAGTCCTCAAATTGTCTTACCTCATCAGGAGATAACACACCAATATTTACTAGTGTTCTATAATAATCTGCTCTAGTCTTAGAGTCACCTCTTAATAAAGCAGTCAAGTTAAATTTAAAGTATTGTTTACCTTTTTGTTTTACAGGTACTAATTTTTGATTTAGTGCAGTTTCAATTCTCTTGATCCAAGGTGTTATAGTGTGAACCACAAAATCTATTTGTTGTGCTTCTATTGAACTATAACTAATTTTACTCAAATCATTAATCATATGATTTGGTACTCTAAATATTCTAGCTATATCACTAACTTGATATTGTCTAGTTTCAAGGAACTGTGCCTGATTGTTTGGGATGCTTCGAGGAATAAATTGCATCCCTTCTTCAAGTATTGCAGTCTTACCAGCGTTTATAGAACCACCATAAGTTTGATTCCAACTTGCTCTTAATCTCTTTGCTGTTTCTGGTTTTAATGTTCCAGGATGAGATAATATACCACCGACAGTGGCAGAATTTTTATAAAAAGATCCTGCATATTTTTCGATAGATAAAGATATTCCTAAAGACTCAGCTGCACTCTCTATTGGTGATTTACCAATTACACCATCAGTTGATATACCTTTAATGTGAAGCATATTAACAGAGTTTACTTTACCTGTTACAGGATAAGGTATAACTTCGTTTTGGTCTATTTCATAATAAACTTCTCTACCATCAGGTGATACATAGACATCTACATCATCGCATTGGATAGGGATTATTTGTGTAGGTAAGCCACCAGAGTTTCTTTCAATATAAGCGTAGAAATTACCATCTAAACATAAATCAACTAATATTCTTTCAAAGAAACTAAAAGAATCATATAAAGAAGATGGTTGCTCACTTACTAAAGTATGGAGTGGATTATTTAAAAGTGTAACTCTTTTATTATTGGTGTCTTTTTCGTATAACGAGATTGGTAGAGAAGCTATTGTTTCAGATATTACTCGAACACAAGACCAAACTGATGAAATTGTTAAAGCGGTATTTTTTGATACAGTTTGACCACTTGCACTTTGAGTAAAACCAGAATATTGATTAGAATATAATCCTGTGCTATAAAACCTTTCTTCTTGAGTAGGTTCTTGTTTTTTTCGTCTAAATAAGTCTAAAAATGATGCCAAATCCCTTATAATTTAATATACTTTATCCATATATATATATACAAATATGGTTTTTGTGTACTAAATTTTGTTGTTTTTTTCTAAAATACTGTGTATTTTTTTTAAATCCTTATAGATTTGCCTCTTAGAAACAGCAAAAATACTGCCTATTTGCTCTGCTTTTAAGCAATATACATACCTAAAATTAACAATAAGACGATGTTTATTAGATAATAAGTGGTTTACATCGTGCCAAAACTTATCTGCTCTATCATTATAATCTTCTTCTGTAAGGTCTATTTTAGGTAATTTAAGCCTGTATTTCTTGTGAAAGGGTGATGTGGAAGATAAAACTTGATTTGCTACAATACGAGCCACATAAAAATTAAAATGTCCTTGTTCGTGTATTGTTAATATAGATTCTTTGCTTTCACTTAAAAGTATTAAACAAACCTCTTGTACTAGGTCATCAAGGAAATGTAAATCATTATTAGACCTTAAAATATTAAAAGCAATATCTTTAATATTATCGTACTCACTACCTATGAGCTCTTGCTTAGATGAAAAATATTTCTTTGTCATCGTAAGTTGAACCACCTTTATTTTTATTTTCCATAGCTTCTGATAAAGCATTTAAACAAGCCACTATACCATCTATTTTCTCATTAGATTTTGCCTTATTCGGTTTGACGTTATTGGCAGGGTCAAAAGTAAGAACTACATTACTCATCATCCACCTTAATACAGGGTCACCACCGTGTCTAATTTTACCACTAAGTATTAATGTTTCAAATTCTTTTGTAGCTGGTGACATAGTTCTAAAACCTTGACCTACAGGAATCATAGGACAACCTTCTTCAACTAGGTCAATTACAATTTGTGAAGCGTTCCATCTATCGTAAGCTATCATACGAATATCAAATTCTTCACTTAAATCTCGAATTTTTTGCTTAATGTAATTATAATCACAAACATCTCCTGGAGTATATATAACATAACCCTCTCTGTGCCATTTATCATAATTTACTTTATCTCTTTCAGACCTTCTTTTAGCGTTTTCTTCTGGAATAAAGTTGTAGTTTATAATATCATATCCACCTTCGTCATCAGGAAACAACAAAGCTAAACAAGTTATATCACGAGTAGATGCTAAATCTAATCCTGCATAACAAGGCTTACCTCTTAAATAAGATTTGTCTACTTCACCATCACACATCATCCATTTTTCATCACTTACCCACTTAGTTTCGTTAGCAACCCATTGATTTAAATGTAGTCTTCGGAATGTGTTTTCGTATGAAGGTTCATTTTTAGCCTTAACAGATTGTTGCCTCATATACTCTTCAGTAATGATTGATCCATAACCTGGATTTGCTTTCTTCCAAACTTCTTCACTAAATATATCAGCATCTTTATCAGCCTCATAAACTACAGCTAAAAAAGAATCATCTTTTATAATACCAGCCATTAATTTTTTTGCATAGTCGTAGAGCTCTTTAGAAATATGGTCTTTCTGATTACCTGCCCCAGCTGTCGTAATTCCTAGCATAAGCGGCTCTTTCCTACTTCCCATACTCGTGAGTAACACATCGTAGAGGTCACGATTCTTGTGAGAGTGTATCTCATCAAGTAAACAACAAGATAAATTTAAACCGTGTTTTGTATCTGCATCAGCAGAAATAACTTTGTAATATGACCCCACAGAATCATAGGTTATAGAATCACGATAAGTACCTGCTCTTTTTATAAGATTAGGTTCTTGTAAAACCATTTGTTTAGCTATAGAAAAACTTAACCTGGCCTGTTCTTTGTCGGCAGCTGCTGATACAATCTCAGCACCTTTCTCTCCATCAGAGAAAAGCATATAGAGTGCTATACCAACCATCATAGTAGTCTTTCCGTTTTTACGAGGAATAAAAATAAAGCATTGTCTAAATTTTCTGAGTTTTGTTTTTTTAGATTTCCAACCGAATATAGCTTGTATGATTTCTTTTTGCCAAGGTTCAAGAATAAACTTTTCTCCTGCTAAAGAACCTTTAGTGTGCTTACAAAATGTTTCAATAAAATCACAAGCTCTATTTGCTGATTTCTCATCAAAGTAATATTTAGTCTTATTTATTTTATCAAGATTATTCGCCACCGTTGAAGAAATTTTCTATTTTAACATCAGGACTATTTGCCTGTTTTTCTATTGCATTTACCTTTGCTCTACTCGAAGGAGTTAAACCAAATTCTTTGAGTAACTGAAATACTCTAACAAAAGATTGATTAGCTATTTGTACTTCTGGTCTTATAACAGACTTTGAATTACCTTCCCTGGAAACAACTTCCATTGTTGATCCAAATTCATTTATGACTTCCTTTGCTTTTTTATATTCACTATAAGAATCACAAAGCAATGTAAGTGACAAACAATCTGCTTCTGTTAAAACAGACATATCATAAAGTAAGTTGCTTAAATCTGAAAAAGCCTTTTGCCCATCCTCTGATAGCCAAGTAGGTATTGGTGGAATAGTTGGAACAAGAACAGGTTCATTAGAGTTTTGTCTATCCGACCTTAATGTACCTCTTTGTTTTTTTACCTCAGTTGGTAATCTTTTCATATCTCACAAAAATATAAAAATTTTTTTAATAATTATTACTATATATATATATCCTTATCCTTAACCCTATCTTAAGGCTATCTATAGCCTATCTAAAGCCTATCTAAAGGGTATGGAAAGGGTATAGATTTTTTTGGGTTTGGAACTACATCGGACTAGGTAGAATAACAACAAAGTAGAGAACCCTTTTCAGGTGAGGGAATTCCCTGGCTAGGACTGGGGTAGGGGAGTACCCCCACAACCCCTTTCCTATTGACGGGGTGGAGAGTAAATTCGGGCGGTGC
>Ga0181411_1000109_pt1 | contig 26280 bp, 52 predicted proteins | sample 34SPOviralmetaG_FD_130114 | JGI IMG/M metagenome (GOLD analysis project Ga0181411, IMG submission 130114) | Marine viral communities from the oligotrophic San Pedro Time Series (SPOT) site, San Pedro Channel, CA, USA - 34 SPOT_SRF_2012-07-09 | ecosystem: Environmental > Aquatic > Marine > Strait...
AAGCCGTATGAAAGTTGTATACCTGAAGGTCACTACACATGTGAGCCTTATAGTTCAGAAAAATATCCTGACACTTTTGAAGTTATGGATGTTCCAGGCAGATCCAAAATATTGTTTTGTCATATAGGTAATTTTCCTGACGATGTGCAAGGTTGTTTTGCGTTAGGTATGTCTGTAATGGGCGACAGAATAGCTGTCAGCAATAGTGCTATTGCTATGAAAAAATTTAAAGAATTGACCAAAGGTGTTAAAGAAATAGAACTTACTGTTGCTAGTTACTATCCAGAATATCCATGAGGAAAGCGACTAAATCTATCAACGTAGTTGATTTAACTAAACGCAGAAAAAAACACACCTCTATAGGAAAAGCTAACAATTCTAATGTTCATGTTAAAAACAAACAAAAGAAAAGACAAAAAAAATTAAGTTACAGAGGACAAGGTAGATGAACGAATGGGTAAGCGCTGTAGAAACTATTGGTATACCAGCGGTAGGAGCTATGGGTTTAGGTTATTTGGTGTGGATGTTGTTCAAAAGTTTAATATCAGACATACATAAAAAACTGGATACGCAACAGACAATGATAGTTGCTTTGATAGACAGAATTAGGCAAATGGATAACGACATGATTCGTATTGATGCGATGTGTCGGGCAGCGTTAGGCATGCAGCCTGACGTTAATAGGATAGCAAGAGCAGACGGACAAAAAGATCAGCGTAAAGATTAACATGAAAATGTTTTTTACATTTTTTTCTATTTGGGCTTTGTGCGTTTTCATTACTTTTGGGTTTATTGTTCCAAAAGTTAATGCAGATCAAATGGTGCATAAATTCAAAAATCCTAGTTTTTCGGGAAATAACACTAGCTCTCATTATTTAACTATTGAAAATCAAGAGTTCAATAGAAAAGAAAATGTCAGAGAAGAGATAAAAGCATATCAAGAAGAACTAGCAAGGGAAGCAGACAATACTACTTTGGCTAGATTCATTCGTAATCTGGAATCAAGAATATATGCACAACTCTCCAGACAATTAGTTGAAAACTTATTTGGTGAAAATCAATCTGAGTTTGGAACATTAGAGCTGGAAGGCAACACCATAGAATACGAAGTAGAAGACGACAAAATAACATTAACAATCACAGATGAAAATGGAGAAACCACAACTATTACTGTTCCTACTGGTTCTTTTACTTTCTAACTGTGCGTTAAAGAATGACGATTTGTTGAATAAAGGTGGTATACCAAACAACAAAATTACAGCTCCTAGTATTTTAGATCTACAGTCACAAGAATTAAAAGAAGTATCTCCCCCGAAAAAAAAACCAACAATAGCAATATACCCGTCTAGCTTCACTGATCAAACGGGACAGAGAAGAAGTAATAGTGAGTTTGCTTTATTTAGTACCGCAATTACTCAAGCTCCACACGCTTATTTATTAAGAGCGTTAAAGCATTCTGCTAATGGTCAATTCTGGAGAGTAATAGAACGTATAGGGCTAGACAATCTTGTAAAAGAAAGAACCTTAATACGATCTACCAGAGAAGGGTTTAAACAAAAAGAGTTGAGTCCGCTGTTATTTGCGGGGTTACTCATAGAAGGTGCTGTCGTAGATTATGACGTGAACCAAAGAAGCGGTGGAGTTGGATTTCGCTATTTAGGCATATCCAGTAGTAACCAATACAGGGAAGATACAGTAACAATATCTTTACGCCTGATTTCGGTTTTAACTGGCGAAGTTTTGATAGAAGTCATGACAACTAAAACCATTCTATCTGTGGGTATATCTCAAGATGTTTTTAGATTTATAGAACTAGGAACAGAACTAATAGAGCTAGAAGGTGGATTTACAGAAAACGAGAGTGGTTCTATTGCATTGCAAAAAGCTATAGAAAAAAGTGTTTTAGAAATTATAAACATAGGATACGAGAGAGGGTATTGGGAACATGAAGAAATTATTATTGAGCCTAGTTGCGATGACGAGTGCATTGCTGCTATTCGCGGCTGACAACGAAATATATATTGATCAAAGCGGTGGTACTGCTTTGAATTTAGACATTGAACAGATCAATGGATCTGGAAACCTTATTGGTGGTGCAACAGCTGCTGCTGGTTCTATGACACCATTAGATTTAGATGGTGCATCTATGAGCCTAGACATATTGCAAAAAGGATCTACAAATAAATTCTTAGGTGATATATGGGCTGACAGTTATACAGGTTATTTTTCTTTCCTTGGTTCAACAAATACGTTTAACATGCAAACAGACCCAACAAATACTTTTGGAGCTGATTCATCTAATGTCAATGTTCAAGTCACGGGCAGCTCAAACACAATGACACTTAATCAGGCTACTAACGCTATTGCGGCTACGTTAGATTTAGATTGGATCATACAAGGTTCAAACAACACAATAACTTCATCTATAGATGTTGATGGTGCTACTAATTACATGGACATAGATGGTTCAGACAATACGGTTACTTATGATGGTGATGGGTATGCAGGTGGTTACTTCTACTTAGACCAGACTGGAGGATCAAGGACATTCAACATAACACAACAATCTACTTCTGATAATGATTGGCTTAAGATTACATCTGTTGGCTCTAATGGGGTCGTGTGTGTTAATCAGTCTGATGCCTCAACGAGTTTTGTGTGCTGATTCCATAGGATCAGTTACAGAACTTAACGGCACAGCACAGGTTTTAAGAGATAAACCCTACGGAGCTGAACTAGACTTTGGAATACTAAGTTATGACAAAGTAGAAACGGCTGATGGGCGAATGGGGATTACGTTTATTGATGAAACTCAAATAAGGCTAACAGAAAACTCAAGAGTATTGATTGATGAGTTTATTTTTGATCCAGATCCAGATAAATCAAAGATGGCCTTAACCTTTGCTAAAGGTACTGCACGTTTTGTTACTGGAAGACTTAATAAAGTAGCAAAAAAAAATATTAAGATAAGAACGAATACTGCAACAATAGGTATAAGAGGAACAGACTTTACAATAACCGTAGATGAGCTTGGACGCTCTTTGATTATTCTTTTGCCAGACAAACTTGGTTTATCAAGTGGTGAAATTGAAGTGTCTACTGGCATGGGAACAGTTGTTTTAAATAGACCATTCCAGGCTACAACAGTTTCTGCTTTTGAGAATATGCCATCTAATCCAGTCATACTTGATCTAACATTAGATCTTATTGACAACATGCTTATTGTTTCTGAGCCTAAGGAGGAAAAAGAACAGGTTAAAGAAACAGAGTCTTCATCGACAAATGTATTTTTAGATTTCAATGAGTTAGATGTTGATTATCTAGCCGAAGATGCACTAGATGATAATGAGCTTGAGTTTACAGAGCTAGATATAGATTTATTACAAGTAAATTTTCTAGAAGATATGTTAAACGTACTTGATGCTTTAGCCGTAAAAAAAGAGGAAGATCAGTTAGGACTAGCTACTGGTATTAAAATAGTTGGTACTGAGATTGGACAAGATAAAGACACACAGATTACAACGCTAATACAAGGTCAAAATATAAGTATTAGACGTAACGTAGGTAATTCTCTTAGATTAGATTTAGATGGATCGTCTGGCTACACCTTGATACTTACACAAAACGGAGTAACTAAAGTTGTGACTATCAATGGTGGTGGAACAAATACAATCAATGTTACTCAACAATGAGTAAGAACGATGCTGGATAATCTATATAGCAAATTTTGCAGAGCTAATTGCTATTAAAAAAACTGGACTGAAAAGAACGGAAGAAACAATTACAAAAAAAACAAAGTCAGAGCGGTACACTTTTTCTCCTATATTAGGGGTTAATAAAAATCGGCTGCAAGATATAACATTAATCAAATCAATACAAGAGGATAAACAGAATATATGACTGAAGAAGAAAGAATTTTAATTTTTATACACGGAATGATTATTCCAATGATGTTTCTAGTAATCTTTTTATTTTAGTATACCACTTTGTATACCACTTTTATGCGCGCTAAAACGGTCTTAATCTGTTTAAACCTTCTTAATCGGTAAAACGGGATTTGGCTTAAAAGCCTTTAAATCAAAGGAAAACTAGCTGTGAGAGGTGGTAGACACGAGTGGACTTGAACCACCGACCCCCACCATGTCAAGGTTACAGTCTTAAACTAATAATCCTTATATTAGCTACGTTAAAGAGTATCAACTTTGCTGGTATACCACTATTTATACCACTCTAGTGCAGCAATTCTACAATTTCTAACAGTTTTGCGTCCCTTGCTTTGATATATTTTCTAGTGGTTTTTGTATCTTTATGTCTAAGGACAGAAGCAATGTAAGCCTCAGATACATCTTCTTCAGCTAAAGTAGATCCAACGTCATGTCTTAGATCATGTATTCTTAGATCTTCTATACCTGACTTCTTTTTTGCTAACTGCCATGCTTTTTTAAAATCGCCAAGTCCTCCAGATGCTTTAGATTTACCAGCAAAAACTAAAGTTGGGTGTTTCCCTTTATTATTATTTAAGATCTCTATTGCCTTTTGACTTAAAGGAACATAATCAAATGTATTGTTTTTTTGTTCATTCTCTTTAAACCTAATTCTTTTTTTCTTCAAATCTACTTGTTCCCATTTTAAATTTACCAATTCATTTTTTCTCAAGCCTGTTTGTAAATAAAACTTTATCGGGTCTATTAAATGATCTGGTAAGTTTGCAAATAAATTAACCTTTTCTTTTTTGGTAATTTCTCTATGTCTTTCTACTTCTATACCTACTCTTTCTATAAAAGGTATATCTTTTACCCATCCAATTTTATAAGACAATTTTAAAATAGATCTGAGCTGGCTAAAGTTCCTATCAACTGTTTGTGGTTTTAGTCCGTTTTTTAATTGTTTTTTTTGTAATTTAAAAACAAGATCTGCATCTATGTTAGATATTTTTTTACCCTTAAGCTCCTGGTTAAACCAATTTAATCTGTACTGTTCCTGATCATTCCAATTCTTCCTTGTATCTACCCATCTATCGCGAGCATCTTCCCAGGTCTTGCCTTTAAATTTATTAGGGTTTTTTATTTCGTTGGATATTTGTGTCTTTTTTAATAAAGCAATTTTGTATGCTTCACGTTGATTAGTTGTACCAGTAGAACCTGAATAAACTTTATTTTTTATTTTGAATCTGTAATACCAATAAGGTGATTTTGGTACTTTTCTAATATATTTATATTTACGCATTAGCTACAGCTGTAGCCTATGCTTACAACTAGAGGCTACTAGCGTATAGAAGTTTCTCTTTTTTCTGTGAACTTTTCAAGTGAAGAAGGTTTAAAACGTATGATACGTTGCGATATTTGAACGTATGGTAGTTCATCAGACTTAGCTAATAACCTAACTACGTCTACTGAGACTCCTAATACTTTAGCTGTTTCTTTCGGTGTTAATAGTTGTTCCATATTAGTGAGATAGTTGCTTATCCTTGAGCGACTAAGGACTAGCTTTAGTAGGTATTAGTAATATTTTATAGGAGAAATATGAACCCACAAGGCAGACTATCTCAACTGCCTATTAAATAATGCTGCTATATGACTTAATTCTTTTCTTCTGTCATCAACGTCTTTGACTGTAGTTATCTCCCTTTTAACTTCAGCTTCTTTAAATTGAACAGGCCTGTAACCTAAACTACAAACTCGCATAATTATATTCTTTTGTACAAGAGACTCTAATTGATACCAATGATTCTTTTCATCATCTGTAATTCCACAAGTCTTACATACTGGTCGTTCAAAAGTTTCTATAGCTATTGCAGTTCTTGCACAATCAGGGTCATTAGGATCTATCCAGCAACTCATGTTGTCGCAAGGACGGGCTGTTAATTTATCACTAGGATTCCACTTTGCTGAGGAGCGGCAGTAATCACTACCTTTAGACTCATATAAGGGATGGAGAGGTATCCCAGTAATATATGAATTTAATCGTTTCTTCCCATGAGTCATAACAACCCTCTTACTTTATTTTTATTCTACAATTACTTCAGCGTCATCAACTACGCCTACTTCATCTTGAAGTCCGTTAGCATCACCATTTGCTGCTTCAGGTGCTGGTTGTGCTGCTTGAACTAAAGCGTGTAGTCTATTTCTAGCTCCACCTATAATTTCCATGTCTGCACCATTATATGCACCAGCTTTAGAGGCTATGTCTATAGCATTAATTGCTATAGCTACATCGTTGAGCTGGACTTGATTATTTTCTTCTGCCATTTTTTTCCTTATTTATATTAAATCATCCCTATGTATTCTTACTTCCATAGGAGCTTCAAATTCAAGGTCAACGACTTCATGGTTAATGCCTCTGACCTTTTCTTTGTAAGTTTCTTTGCACCTTATAAAGGTATTACCAAGTTTTGTTTCTTCGCCTTCCTCTAAATTAAGTTCAGCGTAATCAACATAATTAACTTGTCTTGTTAAGACCTCTAACTCAGCCGTTCTCTCTTTTAAGTCAACTTTTTGAACTCTGATCTTGTGATCAAACGTATCTTTTAAATTGTCTTTATCAAGAGAAGTACCCAAAAAGATTACTTCATCCTTGCTTCTTCTGATTGTTAATCCAGGCATCTAACCTCCAAATGGATCGTTTATATCAGCAGTTGCGGGTGGGGGAGTTTGTCCTTTAGGTTTCCAGTTATTAACTTCAGCATAAGCCTTACCACCTTTGCTTTCTTTAAATTGAATGTTCAGGTAAGCGTCTCCATTAGCTTGTAACTCCTGTGCTTTCTGTTGTATCCAAGGTAAAAACTCTTCTAACTTAAAACCAAATTCAGCAAGAATAAAATCTTGCTTAGGCGTTCCTACATATATTCCTTGTGCAAACTCTTTGTCATTTTCCATACTTGTTTCCTATTTTTTTGAAGGAGGTGAAAAAACTAATGATTCACTTCCTTTATTTCTAAAATCCTCGACATTAGCCCCAGTAGACTCAATTAATTCATATATGTCTTCTTGGTACTTCTTGACGATGGCACTATTATTGATAGACCCAGTAGTTACTTTTTTATACAAGCGGTATCCAACTGAATTAGCAATTCCGTGATAAGGTTTATTTTCTAAATATTCCTCATATAGATCTTTTTTTAACTGATCAGATTCAAACTTAAATTCATCAATAAATGTTTTAAGTTCTATTAACCTATTGATGCGTTCATCTTCGGTTTTAATATCCTTTCCAACCCTATACTTTTCTCTTTCCTCTTCATCGTTAATGATCGAATCGTATAAATCTTTAAATTCTTTTAACTTCACAAAATGTGTAGACCAAAAATCTTCGTCCCTTAGTATTTTTTGATACCTAACTTCACCATTAACATATTCTATAAAGTCACACGCTCCTAAGTTACAAACTTGCATAAAGTGTTGTATCTGACCGTAATAAGATTTTTTAGCCTGAAATAAATTTATATTCTTATCAGGCAAAAGAGTAAACCTTCTAGGGCATTTGATCTCTATACCTAAACGATTTCCGTCACCATCAATCACAATTCCATCAGGTGAAGCACCTATCCAATCGTAATCATCGTGTAAATGAAAATACAAAGAATTTTCTTCCATTGTGTGACCAGTTTCATCTAAATACGCAAACCTTGCTGTATCTTCAAAATCAGTTCCTCTCTGTACATCTGGATTGTCTTTTAACTTTTCTTGTAGTTCAGAAGGTGCGCCTATAAAGGTTCTAATCTCTTCTCTAAGTAAATCTCTTTTTGCTGACTCGCTATAAGCTATCTGTCCTGATTTAGATGCAGTAATAACTCCCTTCCTTTGTTCTAACCAAAGATCAGTTCCTTGTTCATGTTTATCTTGCATTATTCCCATTACTTAACCTCTACAAAATAATTGTTTATGGAGGTTCGTATCGTTGAATAAACTGGTTTTAGTTTTTCACTTTGAACAGTCATAGTTTTAGCAAATTCTTCTGCATCTTTGAGATTGGGCATACTTAACCATTCACTTATTTCTTTCTGACATTTAACTTGCGTAATTTTGTCTAATTCTTTTGTATCAATAATAAATTTATCGTAAGGCAAATCTGCGTACCAAACTTTTCCGTTTGATTTTTTTACTGGTTGATTTATTTCGTAATCTTTTTGTATGCTTTCCGCGTCATCATCATCTGCCCCTATTCCGCAAGCAGTTGATAAAGAATATCTTCTAGCATAGGTCAGCGCTCCACCAAATTTTTGTGGCGATAGATCCTGGGCTGGTATAAAAAACCATCCTGAATGTAATTCAGATGCGTGTCCATAAAATGAAGTTTGTATCATCACGCCTTTGTCGTGTGGGCGTTGGTGTTGAAAATACATTATCCCTTCATTACAAAAAGCTTTTTTAACCGCAGTTATTACGGACACAACAGAAGCGTATCCTCCATATTGTCCTTTTTGATCTTCTTGTGCATGGGTAATGTTAAGTTGAGCTTTACACCAAGCTTCAACAAATTCTTTAGTCAAGGGGGGTGGGGGAGCTGTAAGCTCTGTATCTTTATTTATTCCTAAGTTTTCCATAATTTTTCCTAATAATCTTAATTGTTATAAATATGTTATTAACATTTTTAAGTGCTAAATAACTCTTATTAATAGTTATTTTAGGGAAAATTTTTTTTATTGCTAGTCTTTTGTTGAATTTTCTATTTCAACAATAGAAAGAAATAAAGCATTAAAAAGTATTTCATCTTGTTCCATATTTATTAGACTACTAAACAACGACAGGTTGTCTATAACAATCGCTAGTAAAATTTTACTTGTAAATATTTACCTGTAAAAATTTACAGGTAAACTTTCATTTTTATTTTAGAGGTACAACTTTTTTTTCAAAAATGTTGTCTATGGTAGGAGCTGAGGTAAGTGTTTGAATTATCCCTGTAGCCATTGCATCACCAAATCTTGGAGAAAAAAGAGTATGAAAAGATTTGATTACATTCATTGAATAAACATCTTCAAAAGCATCAAGAATATTAGTTATTCTTAGTTCTTGTGCGTAAGATAAATATTCACCTATTTCATTAATTATTTTATCGTTTAGATGATATTGCTTTGTCCTTTGATCTTCATCGCAGGTGTGTCTATGTATTATTTTCATCTCAACACCTTGCTGTATTTTTTTCTTTATTGATTCTTCACCAACATCTTTTGCAGTATCAAAAATAGTATAAATATCGTTTAGTTTAACCGCTTTACCTTTAGCTTCTGCCATTAAAAAAACAGTAAAGAACCTATAGCCTTTAAAGTCTCTCAAAAAATATTTAAACCAATCTTTGTCTTGATGTGGTGCGTTTAGATAATGCTCGTAAGTCATCACTTCAGCTTCTGCTAAAGACCTAAAATCTTTGATTCTCATTTCTCTCCTATGAGGATTTAGAAATAGATTCAACCCCCAATAAATCTAAGTCTTCCTTGATTCTTTGTGTGTTTAAATCTCCATCTACAGCAAGTATATTGTAATGTCTGTTGTAAAGTTTAGATCTGGCCAAAGCTGAAACTTCAATTCCTAATTCTTCTATTAAGTTTTCTGTTACTGTAACGACTTTTTCAAATTTAACTGTGTCAATAGTTGAAGCATCATTCATAGATCCTTTACCAGTAACAAGCCAGGATAAATTTATATTTAAATCATCACAAATCTGACATAAGACTTCTATTCTCGGTAAAGTACCATGCGCCCATTTATTAACAGCTTGTTGTGAGCTGTTATAACGAACCCTCAATTCATAATTGCGTCTTGAACGTGGAAAATCTCTAGCATCTAGAGCTTGGGTGAGTCTTTTAGAAAATCCTTCCCTTATATGTTTCGATATAGGTTCTTTAGTCATTTATCTTGTTAAGCTTATAAACTTAAAATCTTATATTCTTAGCTTAATTATACTATTAAAAAGATTAAAAATGCAGCTTTTATCTGTGTTTCAAGAACTATATTCATTATTGAGTAACAACTAAATGTGGTAAATATATATATAATAATTACTGTATCTTGTACTTTAACTTCTCTTATGTGTAAAATGCAAAAATGGAGTTTAAGAAAAAAAGATTAAAGGATCAATGTCTTTAGAAGCTAGTAATTGGGTTTGGTCATTGGAAGATATTTCCCCAACACGCAAATTGGTCATGTTGTGCATAGCGAATTTTGCAGATGAAAACCACCAAAGCTTTCCAAGTAATTCATACATCGCAGATAAAGTTAACCTTAGAGATCCTAAAGGTGTTCAGAGAATAATCAAAGAACTTGAATCTATGGGCTACATCAAAAGGACACCCAGATTTAAAGAAAACAAAGAAGGTCGTAGGGGACAAACATCTAATCTTTATACATTGCTTATACCCCAGGGGCTACACAACACCACCCCCCACCGCTCTGTTGCCCCCCTCCCCACCGCAACACAGCCCCCCAATACTAAAGAGGATACTAAAGAGAGTACTAAAAGAAATAATAAAGAAAAATTATCTGAAGATCTTTTATTTTCCATAAAAGAAATATACAAAACAGAATTTCCTGAACATAAACAAAAGAATGTTTCTAGCACACATAAAGATTTAATTATTAGTTTATTAAAAAAACCACTCAAATTTGAAGATGATGGGAAGTTAGAAAGACAACCAATAGAGACTTTGCAATGGTGGGAAGAGTATTTTTCTTTTTGTTCAAAGTCAGATCAGCTGGTTAATGGTTGGCAATTTGAACAAGAGAAAAGAATTCCAGATTTAGAATTTTTATTACGGAGAAGGACGATAGGAAAGGTTTTTAACCTTGATTATCACCCAGAATTAAAAGGAGCGACATAATGAAAAAGTTTGAAAGCAGAGAGTCAGAGAGAGGTGTTTTAGGGTGTATTTTACTGAAGAATAGTTTGATAGGTACTGTTGATCTTACCCCTGAATTTTTTTCGGATAAAGCACATGCCGAGATATATAAATCTATGTTAAATCTTATAGACAGAAAATTAGATATAGACGTTCTTACTGTGACTGAAAATTTACCACAACATTTATCAGAGGTTGTAATTCATATAGCTAAAGAGATACCAAGTACAGCGGGTTTCAACTCTTACGTTCACATACTAAAAGAAACAAAACAAATGCGTGATCTGTCTAATAATGCACAGAAGATAGATAGTATTTTGCTTAGTGGAGAAAACTTTGCAGAAAGTTTAAACGAAGTGCAGTCCATGTTCATGGATTCACAAGTTAATGACGGCGAGCCAAAACTTATAAATGATATTTTAAAAGATGTTTTGAATGATGTATTTGATCCTGATAAATCTAAGCTAAAAGGAGTAGAGACAGGATTCGCGGACATGGATAAAAGATTAGGTGGTTTTAAAAAGGGAAATTTAATAATTTTGGCGGCTAGACCAGGCATGGGTAAAACAACTTTAGCCCTTAATGCTTGTTGGAATATAGCCAAACAAAATAAAAGATCCCTTTTCTTTAGTTTAGAAATGGAAGATAAGGAAGTTGTTAGAAAAATAATGTCACAAGAACTTAGAGTGACTAACGAGGATTTAAACAACGGCAACGTATTTAAGAAACACGATAATGTTTTGAGCATACAGGACGTTGTAAAAAATAAACAATTTTATATAGATCAAACACCAGCTTTATCTTTGGCTGAAATAGGAGCAAGGGCTAGAAAGTTAAGTATGGAAAAACCTTTGGATTTTATAGCTGTTGACTACATACAGTTGATTAATGAAAAAGCGTTGAGCCGTACTGAAGAAATTAGAAAAATATCAGGTGGGTTAAAAGCTTTAGCCAAAGAATTGGGATGCCCTATTTTAGCTTTATCACAACTAAACAGATCAGTTGAGACAAGAATAGATAAAAGGCCGTTGCTTTCTGATTTAAGAGATTCAGGTTCTATAGAACAAGATGCAGATATTTGTATGTTTATTTATAGACCAGATTATTACGAAGAAGACCAGTCAAAGTTCACTAATCATAGTGAAATATTGATTAGAAAATTTCGTATGGGAAAACCAGGAACTGAATATTTGTTATGGGATGCAGATGTATCTTCTTTCAAAGATGTTCCAGAAGGATGGATGCCCCCTCTGCCTGAAACGGCTGAGGAAATAAATCAACCATTTGGAAAAAGGGGGGTTAAAAAAATTAATCCATTTAATTAGCGTTGGAGGCGCTTCCTATGTGAAGAAATGCTCAGCCTGTAAAGAGCTGAAGCCAATAGAAAAGTTCTATAAAGATAAATGGAAAAGAGATTTATTAATGTCTCGTTGTAAGGAATGCGAAAAAAGATTACAGAGAGAAAGATATAAAAAGAACAAAGGAGTACCAGGTTACGACCCTAAGATACAAGAACTAGCAGTTCTTTGGTACAAAGAAACAAAGAGTATGAAAAATGGATGATTTTTTAAAAGAAAATTACGCACAAAGAATAAGAGAACACGCAAGAATAATTGAAGAAGCTGAAGTAGAACTTTTTAAGGCTGAAGCAAACGTAAAACATCTGCGAGCTAATCTTATGCTTAAAGCAGAGAAGCAAGGTGTACGCTCTATTTCTGGACAAGAAGTAATAGCAGACGCAACAGATGAGCTTAAAGAAGCCCGTGAATACGTTGGAATTGTCAAAGGACGTTTACGCGGAGAAGTTACAAGGCTAGGAGCTACGAATACAGAGGTTGAAGTTGAGAAAACAAGACACGTTACAAACAGACAGGAAATGAGAGCATACGGGCATGGCACTTAAGGGCAGAACACCAACTAAAGCAGAAAAACAATGGATGGATAAAGTGGCACAGTTTGGCTGTATTGTTTGCTGGGAAACATTAGGTATACCGCATTCGTGGTGTGAAATTCATCATTTAGACGGGAAAACAAAGCCAAATGCACATTTCAGAACGATAGGATTGTGTTACAAGCACCACAGAGATCAATCAAATAACCCTATGTGGGTATCAAGACATAAAAACAAAAAACAATTTGAAGATAGATACGGCACAGAAGAATATCTACTAGAAAAAACAAAACAATTTATTAACTAATGTGTTATTTAGCTATGCAAGAAGAATGGAAAGAAGAGTACGATCAGATCAAAAAAGAACTGTTAAAAAGTAGACAGGCTGTTGGTATAACAGATCAAGTAGATGACTTGGTTGAAGAAAAAGGAAAAGAATATGGTTCTCCAGATGTATTTTTTTCGCAACTAGCCAAAGCAAAAGAAGGAATAACTGGCATCCCTACTAGCGCAAGCAGAGAAGTAGGTTACATGCTTTTGTTTAAGGTTATTAGATACATAAACAATCCAAGCCATAAAGATACATTGGATGATATTGAAGGTTACGCAAGAATAGGAAAGATACTTGCCAATAATAAACAGGATAAAGATATGCAAGAAGACTAATTGAAGGTTGATCACATACACCACGCTAGGACTATGGGAAGTATTCTAGATCATCAAGAACGCATGGATTATTTAGACACAATTCCAGAAAAACATAGAAATTTAGTATTAAATTTGATGCCGATATTTCTCTCCGTAACCATTGCTAATATAAATACAACTGCAAGCAGAAAAGAAGCATTAGACAAAATTCCAACAGAGCTTAGATTTGCGCATGATAGCAGTACAGTAAAAAGTTTCGTTAAAGCTAGGGTTATACACCTCTTCAACGACCCTCAATTGAAATATGCAAAACGCTTTTAAGTCTGACCTAGATATAGGTGTAGACATAGAGAAAACTGTCTTAGATCAATTGAAAAAAAAATTTCCGTGTGCTGTTCAAATTGGTGGAAAGTTCAAAGGATATGATATTTGGATACCTGAGATCCATAAATCAGTTGAGGTAAAGAGTGATCAAAAATCACAATACACAGGAAACTTTCTTATTGAATGTGAAATGTATGGAAAACCTAGCGCATTGCTTTCTACTGAAGCAGATTATTGGGTTATTTATGATGGGCTGGAGTATAGCTGGTACAGGCCTTCTAAGATTCTTGAGTGTGTAATAAGAACCCAGTTAAAACCAGCTAGATTTACAAGTAGAGGTGATTTTGAACAGAAGCTAGCTTACCTAGTCCCTGTTAAGACTTTAAAAAAATACAGGGAGATTATTTGATGGGTACTTTAGTTTTATATACCGAAGTTTATTTAGATAATTGCTACAAAAGTTATTTAAAAAGATGCAATCTTGAAAAAGTACAAACTATTGTAAACAAAGAAGAATTTAGGATGATTTTAGAACATATATACGAACAGGAGGATATAGAAAATGACTAAAAAAGAACAAATAAAAAACTTGTTGAAAGAAAGGGATATTAATTTCAATGACGTAAAATTTATAGCTAATAACCCAAGCGGAATGAAAGATTCAGATTTTCCTAGAGGTTGGTGCTATCAAGTTCCTGGCGAGAAGGTTTGGAGAACATTAGGCAAAAATTCGGACGAAGCAATAAGAAACATTAAAACTACTGGGGAACAAGATGGAAGATTATAAGGTTGTATATATACACAGAGAACAAGAAAAATGGATTCCTATTGAAGAAACACCCGCCACAGAAGCTTGTATGTATTTAATAACAGGTAAATATGTTGATGGTGAAGAGTTCTTGCATCCTATAAATGAAAACCCACAAAAAGCATCTATGGCTTACGCAAGGTTTGGAGGGCATGTTGGATACTATATGCCCGTTCCTACTCCTCCTCCGTGTAGTCAGGTAAGTTAGTAGTTCTTTTAATGTAGTTGTATTCGTTCTGACATTTCCTGGAACAGTAAACTTTAGTCATTCTTGTAGATACAAATTTTTGTCCACAATTTAAACATTCTTTTGTTCTGTCATCTTCAAACCTAACAACTTTCTTTTCTAAGATTTTGAGGTTCTTGCTAAAGAACCCTGTACTTTTTAAGTCAGCTACAAGATCAATTAAAACCCTAGACTCTTTTCTAGTAAATTTAATTCCTGACATTATTTCCTGAAAGCGTAGATGCCTTTAGGCTTCTCTGTTGCCTTATCGTCTAACGACAAATCTTCAAAGAGTTCTTTTCTAACTTTTGTTTTTTCTTTTGCGGATAAATTTGATTTTATAATAAGATCTGAAATTTTAGGTTTAAAGGTTTTGTGATTGTTGGCTTCATGCACACAATCATCACACCAGCCCCATATAATTTGACCATATTCACTAGAATCAAAATGGAAACTATTTAATAAAGTTTTTTCCAAAGCCCACCTTCCTTGCTAGTATTTTCATCCATTCCTTTTCAGCTTCCTTTTCACTTTTGACTTTTTTTTCAGCTTCAAAATGTTGATTACCTTCTCGGTTAATCTCTATCATTGTTTTTATTTTGTTAGTTTCAGATTGCGACATAATTCACTCTTTGTTCTAATTCATACTGGTTCTGTAAAGCTCTAATAATTTCTGAATCATTAAAGCCGTAGTTCATGGCTTCTTCTAAATTTTTAAAAATTCGGAACTCATCACAAGCCACCCTGCAAGCTCTTTCAGCAGTTTCTATAGGGTATGCAGTACAACTTTCCTCTATTTGTTTTTCTTTTCTAAAATCACTATAGAACGTGAATTGCCACCCTTCTGAATGACCCAATGAAAGAAAATCTTTTGCATGGTTTGAGTAATTAGGAAAATTTTCATCTGAAATTAAAATGTGTTTTATTTCAGCACCAGTAAGGTTAGTGCAAATCTGTAATATTTCTGCATGGCTTGCGTACCAAACATCAACATGCTCTAACTGTCGTTTAACTATTAATTGATTTTCACTCATATTATGACCTTTTTAATCTTATTAATTGTACCATTTGGCAAATTTTTTTTAGGGTTTTTTGCTCTGTTAATTCTGTTCCTAATATGATCATCTAAAGTCTGATACCCTTTACCTTGGCAAGCGAAACAATACCTGGAAATTTTATATTTATAGCGACCATTCGCGCAGTCTGGTGCATCGCATTTTTTAAATTTATACATTATTTTTTCTCCTTAATCGCAACAACAATTGGCGATATTTTCTTCACAACAAGAACATGTCCAATCTTGGCTGGGTAGTTCAGGTTCAAAGTATTGTCCTATCCAACGACCACAGGCAATAGCTTGTATATCGTTAGGATAAATATCTAATCCTTCTAATATGCAATCGTCATAAAGAGTATCTTTCCAATTAGATTCTTCTTCTGCTTTATTCAAAGCTTCGTTAAGTTCATTAGCTATTATCTTTTGTGTAGATATTTCCATATCTCTATTTGTTTTAATTACTAACCATTCCATTAGCTTTTCTCCTTAACAGTTAGATCATATTCAGCCTCGGTTAGATAAGAATAAGACTCTAGAAACTGCTTTTTAGTTAATATTTTGAAGTCTCTCATCTTCTCTTTGTCGGTAATAAATGATGTGTATTCCATTAGCTTTTCTCCTTCATTTCAATAAATTCATTAGGAACATACCATTCCTCTATTGTCTCTACACAAGTTTCCTCATCCCATTGAGGTACTTCTACTCTGCTTTTCTTTTTTCCAATCTCTCTAATATTACCTATTGTCCAAGTTTCTTGTTCATCTTCTAAATAGTGTACTTTGCACCAACCTATATTTATTTTATTCATTAGCTTTTCTCCTTTAATTTTTTTCTAGCCTCAGCCGCTTTGAGCTTCCTTGCCCAAAGTTGCTTCGTTCTTGGTTTGATTATTTTCCGCACTTATAAACCTCCTTTTATTGCCATGTTGTAAGCAGTAGCATAATTGTTCTTAGCATTTTCTATAGCTAATGCCTCAGCTTTCTCTTTTTCTAACATGGCTTTGAATCCTGGTAGTTCGTCTAAATACCATTGATATGTATACTCATCAACGTCCATAGGATTTTCTACATCACATAATCGCTGATCTATAAATGCTATTTCTTTTTCAGTTCCAGATAGCATGACCCATTCAAATATTTTTTTGTCTTGATCTTCATCATAAGATTCAATTATTTCTTCAACCAATTTATCAACCAATTCAATAAAAAGTTGTTTCTTTCTTGATTTTGAATAGAGCCTTTTAATACATTTTTCTAAAATGTCTTCATTGTTTAGTACAGTATTTCTTTCGTACTGACTATATCTAGCTATTGATCCCATTACGCCACCTCCTTTTCTTTTTTAACTGCGTTCAAGGCATGTTCTATCAGTCGATAGGCCTCTTCTTTGTTTGGGGCTAGATCAAGAGCCATTTCATAAAAGAAAGTTAAACCCATGTAAGCAACCGCAGAACTTTCCAGACCCCCAATGGAATGCTCAGCCGCATCACAAAGATCATCATTCAATCTTTCAAGGGCTACCCTTTCCTTTTGTTTTTTAGTTAAATTTTTCATATCTTCTCCTTTGTTTGACATAGACCCGCTTGGGGGGGGCGGGTTTCGGATTTTGAAACGCTCTTCAGTATGCCTGTTAAATACCTTGGTTATATTCCTCACAATCAAGCCTTTTGAATTCATCAAAAGACATATCTTCAGGACATTTAAGAAAATCTTCATCATTGATCCAAAGAGTTAAAAATGCTCTTTGACCATTTAGATCATCTTCCCATTTAATAACTTTGATAAAATCGGGTAATCCTTTCTTTATTGCATTTAAAAAATCATCATCGCCCAAATCAAATGGAATAGGTTTCTGTGTTGCCATGTTTTCTCCTGTTGTTAATACCACGAAAGCCCCCAATAAAGGAGGCTGGAGAAGTGGGAGCGCTTTGGGGTAAACACTCCCACCAAAATTTATTTTTCGCGGCTTAGCCCAGGCGTATGCCTGTCCTCCACGGATAAGCGGTTAAACATAAGTCGTCCTTTATTGATTAGCCTATTAGTCTCATTAGGACTTAACCCAAAAACCTCGGCGGTTCTATCAACAGTCAAGGTTCTTAGGTAATAAGTCTCAAAAACTTCTAAAGCTTTTGAATTGGGTTTGGTCATACGTTAATACTCCCAAGCTGATTAGCCTCTGCGGCATACTCTGAAAGTGTCTTCTTAGGCTCAAAGTGAATATCTCTTTCAATAGTCAATCCGAAAGGTAGCCTCAAAGATTCCAGCTCTTCTAGGGATACGTAGCCTAGTTCAGGGTATCCCATGCCTAGATCACAAAGACCAAAGAAAGTCCGATCTTCCTCGTGGTATTCGCTTATCAACCAAGTGGCTGAACCTACTGGATTGAAAAGCTTAAGATAAGGTTTATCTTTGGTTGCGTTGCCAATGTTTTTGGATAGTTTGGCTTCTATCTCTTTAGTAAGTAGTTTCATAATATTTATATAGTTTTTAATTCAAAAGGTCGTTTATCCAGCATTTCGTTCCAATCCGCTTCACCACCGAAAATATAATTCATATCGGAAGGCGTAACGTGTTCAGTAACTTTGCTAAATTGAGAATGGTAATACTGTCGATCTTGATATCCATCAGGGGTATCGTAAGCCTCGGCAGAAGAAACCCACCAAGAGCCATCTTTATATAAATAAAGATACTCATGAAATAGAGCGTTTGCATGCCTTACAAAAGCATATTCAGAACCATGCTCATGCGGACAATCATTATCAGCCCTACTAGCATTGATATCCTCTATGGTAAATTTTAAGCTAGATATGTAACCATTACTTACTAACTCTTTAGCTCTCTCGTAACAGTTCCAATGGGCTAAAAGAATAGCCCCGTTATAAGATGGGTAGCCATCCATGTGGCAATAAGTAGACGTTATCCAACCATTATCCTGTTTATAGGCTATTAAGCTTCTTGTACTCATTTCAGTTCCTCCCCGTTATAGGTATAGAACTTATCAGCTAAGCCCTCCAATTCTCCGACCTTGCCGCAAGCAGTTGCCAGGCCTTCAAACTCTTTGCAAAAAATAGCCGCATTTCCAAAACTGCACCTAGCCAATGCCTGATGTAGTTTGTAGAGAGCTTCTGCAAAGTCTCCGCACCTAGAATCAGTAATGCCTAAATCTTTGCACAAATAACCTCTTAGAAATTTAAGGTTATCTCTATCGTTAACAAAATGATGACCGCTTGAGTCATCCTTAATTATTTCCGAACCATAATATGTATCGCTCATATTTTTTTTCTCCATTAGTTAAAATTACAGGGTTGAACCCCATTGCTCCGCCATAGCCTTTGCAAGCCCATGGTGAAATTTGCTTCTTACCTTCCAGCGGTCTTTGCTGGGTGAGGCATTATGAATATCGTGCCTAGCAGTCTCTTTGGATAATGATCCTGTGCTAGTTAATTTGGGTAGGTTCTTAAGCCAAAGACAAGTTTGCTTTCTTATATTGTCTTCAGATTCTAAATGTTCTGCGTATTGATAAGGTTCTACAATCTGTGTTGCCTTCCAATCAAAATAGCTTTCTGAATATCTGCTAATCCTACGCTTTGCAAAGTGGTGCATGATTGGGTTTTCCATTGCGATTTTAGGAACATCTGCATTCCAAAGATCGGCAAAAAGAGAAGCTCCCTCTTCCAGTTCTCCAAGAACCTTTTTCATCCATTCTTTGTCGGACATTCCAGCTCCCATTTTTGTAGGTCGCTTTTTAAGGTGTTGGACTCCTGAATTACAAAGCCTAGTGCAAGGAGGATGGGCAACTAACAACATATCCCAAGACTCATAATGTAGAACGTCTTTAACATCATCTTGAATGTGTCTATTGGTTGGTGTGTCGGCTGGTAGTACATCGCAACTCCAAGCATCATGCCCCTTTTCAAGGAAAGCATCGCGGACAATTCCGCTGGTTTCACATGCAATTAGTATTTTCATAGTCGCTCCTTTTTGTCTGTGTTAAGCGCTATCTTATAAGAATTATCGATTAATACAAGTTATTTAACTACTATCAATAGTTATTAATTTCTCTCCCACACCTGGCAAGATATAAAACTCAACCATGCAAGAAGAACATCTAGAGCGCAGACTCGAAAACGTGGAAACAGAATTGCGCGGAATCGCTCGCACTCTTTCCAGTCTTGCACGCATTGAAGAAAAACTATCTAACGTCAATCATTTCATTCTTGATCACGAAACTAGGCTCAGAGTTTTAGAAGACTCAAGCGCTAAAGGATCGGTGAATATTAAAATAGCAGAGCGTGTAATTTGGATCGTTCTTGCGGGAGCTTTAGCATCCCTAAATATGATCAGCTAGAACTAATCAAGTTCTTGAAATCCCGGGATCTATCCCCACAGACATCAAAGGATCTTTTTTTTCCTCCACCAGATCCCCAAATAAAAATTTGTAATTTTTGCGGACTAACCCTAGCGCAGTCTTCTTTCGATTCCATATATAAGAAGGGTAAAGAATATAAAAGAAATAGATGCAGAACCTGTAGAGCTAAACAAGGTGAATGCTATAAGAAGTTCATAAGGAGAGCGCACACAAAGTTGAAGCATGCTAGAAGGAAACAAGGTAAAGAATGGCAGCTCACTCCAGAGATATTAATAGAGATATATGAGAGGCAAAAAGGCATCTGCTATCTAAGTGGAAAGAAGATGACCCATGCAATGGCTGAAGGTATGAAAGATACAAACATCAGCATAGATCGGATAGACCCCGCCAAAGGATACACAAAAGAGAATATCTCTCTCTGCTGTGTTAGAGCTAACCTTATCAAACACACGTTAACAAATAGCGAACTAAAAGACTGGACAGAGGCAATATGGCAACACCTACAGAACGACAAGAACTCTTCATAGCTGAGTATGTAAAGACTAGAAACGGCTTTAAATCGGCTGTTAAGGCTGGCTATAGGGAGAACTCGGCACGGCAACAGGCCTCGCGCTTGCTTACGAAAGAACACATTTTGAAACGTGTGGAACAAGAAACTCAACAAATTCAAGCCCGTAACAACCTCGATGCTGATTACATAGTAAATAAATTACGACAAGAAGCCGAAGGGATCACTCCAGACGCTACCGCCAGTTCTAGGGTAAAGGCATTAGATCAGTTGGCTAAGATCGCTGGTGTTTATGCTCCTGTTAAGAGCGAAGTAGAAGCCAACATAAACCAAGAAGATGATTGGCTAGCTAACCTAGACGAAGAAGAGGAGTTTCATTAATAGAGTTACTCCTGGCTAATGGATAAAATTCAGAAAATAGGCAAAAGGGCAAAGCACGATCTTCCCTTTTATGCTTCCAACTTCTTAAGGATCGTAGACAAGCAAGGCGAAAGAATCCCTTTCCGCTTTAATCCATCCCAATTAGAGGTTCATAGAAGGCTACAGAGGCAATTAAAAGAAACAGGACGCATTCGCGCCCTAGTTCTTAAATCACGCCAGCTGGGTATCTCTACTTACTCTGAAGCTAGGTTGTTCTGGAGAGCTGTAACAAACAAGAATGTTAATGCTGTAGTGATCTCACATCTGAACAGTTCTTCTAAAGCTATCTTTGAAATGATCCGCCACTTCTATGACCATATACCTCATCAAGCTTTTAAACCAGAGACGGGACAACTAACCCAAACCAGCATATCTTTTGAGAAGCTGAACAGTCAGTTCCGTGTGCATACTGCCAGGACTGGTGACGTTGGAAGAGGTCAAACAAATAAGTATCTACATTTGTCAGAGGTAGCGTTCTTTCCTCAAAAAGCAGAGATTGTTGCTGGATTACTACAAACAGTTCCTAGGCTAGGATCAGAAGTAATTCTAGAGTCTACTGCTAATGGTGCGGGGGGATGGTTCTACGAGCAAGCGCTAAAGGCAATGCCTGATATGAATAAAGGGGCATCCACAGATTGGGAGCTGATATTCCTACCTTGGACTGATCACCTGGAGTACAGAGTACCCCCAGACCCCTATTTTGAACCCTCCGAATATGAAGAGTACCTAACTGAAAAATTTGGGCTGGATAATTCTCAACTAAATTTCCGTAGGATGAAAATAGCCGAGTTAGGAAGTGAGGATCTCTTTAAACAAGAGTACCCCCTAACCCCACAGGAGGCCTTCCTATTTTCTGGAAGGACATTTGTAGAGAGTACCTACATAGAAAATATATTAGAAGATTGTTTCTCTCACAACAAAGAGGGGGAGATACTGCCCGATGTTACATTCTCTGAAAAGGCTAAAGGTCGTTTCAAAGAATGGCGTGAATGCGAAGCCGACCAAAGGTATTGCATAGGAGTTGATGTAGCCGAGGGGCTAGAAGGTAGAGATTATTCATGCGCTCAGGTAATGGACGCTATGGGTAATCAAGTTGCTTGCTGGCACGGACACATTGATCCGTTCATGTTTGGTGATCTATTGCGCGCACTAGGTCTTTTGTATAACAAAGCTTGGATGGTTGTTGAAAGAAATAATCACGGGCTTACGACAATAAGACGATTGCAAGAACTAGGTTATCCGAACTTGTATGTAGATAGACAGGTAGACAACGCTTACGCAGACAAGATGACTAAGAAGGCTGGGTTCTTAACTACGAGTAAGACTAAGCCAGTATTGATAGATGGACTAGCTACTCTGATTAGGCAAGGTGAGTCAGGGATAGTGTGTAAGGAGTTGGTGAGTGAGCTGAGGACGTATGTACTAGATGATAGAGGACATACCAATGCTCAGCAAGGTTGCCATGACGATAGAGTTATGTCGTATGCACTAGCTTTATGGGGGCTGCAATCTATGCCCCGTAATAGGCGTTTCATACAGAAGCATGATTATGAACCTGTAGATGGAGTAATAGGGTATTAATGGATAACTGTTATTTAGGCTGGTTTTGGAACTTTGAAACTAAAGAGTTTGAGAGGTGGCGCGGAAAAAAAAATTTCGATGACACTTTATTGAATAAAGATGATTGAGTATAGAGGCGAAAAGTTTTCGGGTTACAACAAACCTAAGAGAACACCTAACCACCCTACTAAGTCACATGCAGTTTTAGCTAAAGAAGGTAGCGTTATTAAATTAATACGTTTTGGACAACAAGGAGTAAGTGGAGCTGGAAAGAATCCTAAGTCAGATAAAGATAAAGCAAGGCGCAAATCTTTCAAGGCTAGACATGCTAAGAATATAGCAAAAGGAAAACTATCAGCTGCTTACTGGGCAAACAAAGTCAAATGGTAAAAAAATGAAAAAAAAGAAAGGACTATACGCAAACATAAACGCTAAGAAAGAAAGAATTAAAAAAGGTTCAGGTGAAAGAATGAGAAAACCTGGATCTAAAGGCGCTCCCACTAAAAAGAATTTTGCAGATGCAAAGAAAACAGCTAAGAAAAGGAAATAACTATGCCAAAAGTAGGTAATAAAAAATATTCATACACTAAGAAAGGAATGGCTAAAGCTAAAGCAGCAGCCAAGAAAAAAGGTGTAAAAATTAAAAGCACTAAAAAGAAAGGTTACTAATAATGCCAAACAATGAAGACTTGATAATGGACACTCCAGATATGGAGTTATCAGAATCAGGTATTGATCTTAAAGAGGTCACAGAAAAGAAAAACCAAGACGCCGAAGAGCAAAGTGCAGAACTAAGTTCTTTTGGTGCAAGGCTTAAAAATCTTTATGAGGAATATAAAGATAGTCGTTCTGAGATTGAAGATGAATGGATCAAAGACCTTAGACAGTATAGTGGTAAGTATGAGCCTGATGTTTTGGCTAAGTTAGAAGCACAAGGCAATCGTTCTAAAGTATATGTTGGCTTAACTAGAACTAAAGTTATGGCAGCTTACTCTAGGGTAATAGATTTGATCTTCCAGCCTGGAGAGCCATTCTTCAGTATAGAGCCAACACCTAATCCAGATATAGATCCTTTAAGACAAGCACGAATGCTTAATCAAGCCGTAGCCGAGATTATGCAAGTTTCAGGTGCAGAGGATATAAGTGAAGTTGAAGATTTGGTTCAGCAACGCTCTATGGAACTACAAAAAGAAATTAGAGATAACGCTAAAGATATTGCTAGAGAAAGTGCAAAACTAATGTCTTTGGAAATAGAAGACTTTCTTATTGAGAATAACACAGATGAACGCATGAAAGATGCAATCCTAGAAATGTGTTTATTTGGTTCAGGCGCAATGAAGGTAGGTACATTTAAAGTAGAAAAACAAACTCATTGGCGTAGAGGGGCGGAAGGCTATTCGATGATTATGGAAGAAGATATAGTTCCTGAAGTTGATTCTGTTTCTATATTTGATCTTTACCCAGATCCATATGCAACTTCTATGGATGATGCTGACGGCATATTTAGAAGACACATACTAACTAGAAAACAATTTGGTGAGCTAAAGAATGTAGCTGGCTTTGATAAAGAAAAATTAAATTTGCTACTCGAAAAACATACTGATGGAAATCATGATGAAGCTCAGCATGAAAAAGATAGACGCTCTATATCAGGTGTTAATGAATACGCCGAAAGCACAAGATTTGAAGTATTAGAATACTGGGGATGTGTTAGCGGGCATGACCTTTCAGAATCAGGAGTTGATCTTGGAAAAGACGCTGAACTGTCAGACGAATATCAAGCCAATGTGTGGATATGCGACCACCATGTTTTAAAAGCGCAAATTAATCCTATTATGGGCGGCTACAAAAGCCCTTATTTAATTGTTCCTTATGAAAGAAACCCACATCAGTTTTGGGGTGTAGGCGTAGCTCGTATGATGCGAGACTCACAACAAACCATGAACGCAGCTGTAAGAATCTATTTAGACAATACAGCAATATCAAGCGCACCAATGGTTGAAGTAAATACAGATTTATTGGCAGCAGGTGAAGACCCAACGGATTTACATCCTTGGCGAATCTTTCTCAGGGAGGGGGGTGATGCTCAATTCCCAATGGTTCGTTTTTATCAACCTTCCAATAATGCTTCCTCATTAAACAATATTATTGAATTGTTTAGACGTTTCGCAGACGAGACAACATCACTCCCCAGCTACACTCACGGCGACCAACAAAAGTCTTTAAATCAGACTGCAACTGGTATGTCTATGTTAATGGGTGCGGCTAACGTAGCCCTTAAATCAACTATTAAAAATTTAGACGAGTACATGGTCAAGCCAATGATACAAAGTTTGTATCATCACTTTATGGAGTGGAGTACCAATGAAGACGCTAAAGGAGATCTTAATATAGTTGCTAGAGGCTCAACCGCATTAATACAAAAAGAAGTGCAGAGTCAAAGACTGTTGCAATTCCTATCGCTAGTTAGCAATCCACTTGACGCATCAATGGTGGATCGTGGAGTCCTATTAAGGGATATAGCTCAATCATTAGATATTGATGCAGAGAAGGTGATTAAATCAGATGACGAACTCCAAGAAGAACAAAAACAGTTATTACAACAAGCTCTCGCCGAGTCAGGCGGTGGCAGTCCTTCAGTTGGTGACTCAACCAACATTCCAGGAGGTGTTGAACCTCTTCAACTCCCGCTTGGAAACATCAAGGGATCGTCTTGAAAAAGCAAAGACTGAAGAGGAAATAAGAATTGAACAAGGAAGAATACAAGAAATTAGGTTCTTACTTGAATTGGAACATACTGCGAGAGCGGTACATAAGGCGGCTCAAAACCCCAGTTAGGGATACCTTTGAGCTTAATTTTAATAAACGTGGATACTCGCGTAAGCGACCCACAAGGAGTTAGCTAGTTTATGGCTACTAAAAATGATCCAGTACAACTGGAAAAAGAAGCAGATGAAGCGCTTGAGCGCATGTTGGCAGCAGAAGGATTACCCCAATCTGAAGCAGAGGAATTAATTACTCCCGAAGCGACAGAGGCAGATAATAATCAAGAGCTGGCAGACGGCGTTGAAGACTCTCCCTCCGAGTCAGAGGACACAGAGATTGAAGCAGAAGCAGCAGATGCTAAAGCAGATGCGGTTGGGGAAACCGAAGAAGCTTTAGAAGAAACTGTGGAAACTGAAGCATCAGCTATCGAGACTCCTGAAGAAGCAGACAAGGATGGTCAGTCTGTAGACGCAGAAAAACTTGCTCAAGAACGTATAAAAAACGCTCAAGCAAGGATGACTAAAGCAACCCAAGAAGCAGCTGAACTCAGACGTGAGAATGATGAAATCAAAAAGCAGCTTAATGAGTTAAAAGACACAGTTAGGAGTGAGCAGGCTATGCAAAGCAATGCTGCGCTTGACGATCTTAAGAGGGAATATCCTGAATTGGCTAGTCCTTTGATAGATAAGATTGCACAGCTTGAAGCACAGATTGCTCAAAGCACTTCCGAAATTAAAGAAGACAGTATGCAAAAGGAGCTTCAAGATCACTTTGCAAGCATTAGGGCTAAACACCCTGACGTGGACAGTCTGACTGATTCAGAAGATTTTCAAGGATGGCTAGAGCGCCAAACACCTGTTTGGAAGCGAGTAT
>Ga0181411_1000115_pt1 | contig 25882 bp, 21 predicted proteins | sample 34SPOviralmetaG_FD_130114 | JGI IMG/M metagenome (GOLD analysis project Ga0181411, IMG submission 130114) | Marine viral communities from the oligotrophic San Pedro Time Series (SPOT) site, San Pedro Channel, CA, USA - 34 SPOT_SRF_2012-07-09 | ecosystem: Environmental > Aquatic > Marine > Strait...
ATAGACGCACTTTCATACTATCCGAAATTACCTAAATTTCGGCATAGTATGAAAGTGCGTCTAAATACCAACGACGTATGCCTTTAGGTGATTTGACCCAAACGTGGCTGTTAGCCTAATGACTGGTTGATATAGATAATAGAGTGTAATGATTTCATTTGAAATATATTTCATTCATGTTTCATGTGCTTTTCATTTAGACTATCTCCATAGTATTTTTGTTCAATGCGATATTTCCAACTTAGTAAATCTTCAGTATTCAAACTCCTGTATGTTGCTTCCATGTTATTAAGCTCTTCATTATCAATGTAGCCCATCATGCGCATTCCGAATACCAACGCATCACACTGTGATCGCAATTTCTCCAATTCGCAATCAGTGCAAACTCCTTTTACGCGTGATGCCTCCAAATACCGAAACAGAAAAGAACAGTTGTCACATCGATCGTAGTAAACTTCATGATCAGTAGCCATGGTTGCTTGAGATGGTTGAGAGGCTTGAGGCACTTTGACTTTTGAGCTCTGCCTTTGGTTTCTGAGCGCCCTGCCTCGGTATTCCGATGTTACATTCTATTTATACATTTGTACATAAAAGCGCTTAGGTGTAAACATGTAACATGCTCCAGCGTAAATAGATGCTCGCGCGCGCATGCGCGTGCATAGCGCGTGCCCCTTTCTACTAAGGTATAAACACGTAATGTTATCCAGTATATATAGAATTTTATAAATAGCTATGTATTTATAAAAGCGCTAAGGTAAAATTACCTTTGTGGGGGTTTTTTTGTTTAATATAGATTGTAATAAGTGAATGAAATGTTTACAAGCTAACTAGCACAAGCTAATAGGGTTATCAGAAGTTCCTTCATTTTCATCCCATAAGTCATCTTCTGATTCGGTTTCGCTATCATCTTCAGCGATTCCATCTTCATCTTGAGACTCTTCAACGACTTGATATGGTGTAATGACTGTGTATTTCTTGAGTTTTTCAATACAGTTGTATCGCTCTTCATTGTTTCTCAAGTTCAAATAGACTCTGTCCATGTAATCGAAATACTCCAGATCAGCCCCTTTCATATTTCTGAAGTTCTTAATGACTTTGAAGTACTCTTGATCAAGGTCATATTGACTGCGAACTTTCCAAGGGTAAGTGATCATCCTCTCGATAGTAATCTTCCCATACTTGTAATCTGAGTCAGGGGCTGTTGGCTTGATTTTGGTAATCCAGTCCGGCTTTGGTAGTTCCGGGATTGCAGGGATTGCGGGGTACGGTTTGGCACGTGTCTTCTTCTTGCTCCGGCGGCGGCGATATGACTTAACGGTGAATCCAGACTTGGGCATGGTAGCTTGAGAGGGCTTGAGGCGCTTTGACTTTTGAGCTCTGCCTTTGGTTTCTGAGCGCCTTGCCTCGGTATTCCGATGTTACATTCTATTTATACATTTGTATATAAAATCGCTTAGGTGTAAACATGTAACATGCTCCAGCGTAAATAGACAAAGGCGTGTGCCTGGTGCGTGCATGGCGCGTGCCTCTTTCTGCTAAGGTATAAACATGTAATGTTATCCAGCATAAATAGAAAATTTATTAACATTAAATCGCTTAGACATTTATATCTAATTTGCGTTTTCTATTAATGTCTTCAGGCACTTTTGCCTTAAATTGTACTCGCCGTTCAAAAGAGTCTAAACTATATATAGATACAGATTTTATTTGTTTAAAGCAAGGTTTACCTGCAGTTAAATCAAATATAATAGAGTCACATTGAAATAACTTAGTGTACATTTCTTCTAAATTATCGTTATTTTTTAAACAGTGATCAAAGACACTGCCAACGTTAACTCCTTTTAATCTGAAATGATAACTGTGCAGTGTATCTGGAACTGATGGCGCACCATTACTTTTAGATTCACTCGGTTGTTTCGATTTCACTTCCAAGTGATTTAGGTATGCTTTTTTTCCACAACCGATGAATGATGAAGCCATAATGTCACTGTCATTGTAAGCTAATCCAGTCTTATTATCTTTGTGAATGTTTTCAGTTTGAAACATGTCCAAATCAAAATCGCTGTGAAATTGACCCATTCCGTTACCTATGAGTTCACGGTCATATGTTTCTTTGAACTTATCAGCTAGAGTTGATAACTTGTCAAACTCGATCTGCATTGAGTCAGTGTCAGTGTAATAGATGTTGATCCCGTTATCTTCTGCCATACACATGACACTGTTCATAATTTGTTTAGACATAGATAATATGTCTGATCCAATGTGTGGTGAGCTGAAATGTTCGTTAATGTCTTTCAGTATTTCAAACCTCCACAAGAATCTTGATTTATCACTCATCTTATACAGTGCCTTGATTTGATAGAAATGGTTTTTCAAATAGTTGTCATTATCTGCAGCTACTCTGTGTCTCTCTTTTTCCGTTTTCTTTATGTTAGGGTTCTCCTTAAAAACCGTTTTTTTATCAATCGGCTTCATTATAGTTTTCCCATAGGCTGAATTCATGAACAATTTCAACACTTGTTGAATTGGATTTCCCGCTTTTTTATAGTGCCTTCTCAGTGTATAAATTTCTTTAATGACCTCGCAGATTTTCGAATTCCGTGGTGTAGTCCAGAAATATCCTTTTACAATTTCAAATTCAAAATGTGGATAATGTTCACATAAATCTTCAAACGTTCTTGTATCGACTGGTATTTCTTTACCAAGTATATCAGGTCCATCAGAATACACTCGACTTCCAATTTCATCTTTGTATGATAACACTGGGAATCTGCGTCGAACTCCTCCAAAACTTTTGATGCGCATCATCATCATGAAATGAGTCCAATCACTCGGTATTTCATCGAGCCCTTCACCATCATCAATCCACTGTGGTAGTCCGGTAATATACCCTTGTCCAAAATGCATCGCGGAAGGGTATAGTGAACAAGCGTCGAAGTCGCTGATTTTACGGTCCGTTACATACTGCTTTTCATTATTAGCTAACATGCACCTTCCACCATTTACGAACTGTTGCATGAAATCACGTGGAACTCCTGCAAACTCATAGACTTCTTCAAAACAGCCTCGCATCTTGAAATAATCATTAGCCAACTGGTTGATACTGACATAGTAATTATTATTTCCAGAATCCCGCAAGTCAATCTTCAAATCACCATTCTTTTCAATTCCCGGTAAATCACTGTAGACGAGTTGTTCAAATTTGGACCAAGCTTCCGCTAATAAGTGTACATCTTGTTCACAGTACTTCATCACATATTTCTGAAAATCGATAATTTCTCCATTATCCAGTATGCAATTCCATTTCTGAGCGTTTTCCATTCCACGTTTAACTTCCTTTTCGACTTCACTTGCTACATAATCGACACCAAACTGTAGTCCAAATAAACGTTGATCTTGAGCATATTTCAATTTCATTCTGTTTCGTTGAGCGCCTTCTTGACTCCTGATAGCTTCTTTGAAAGTGTCGATAGAAATATACCGTTTCAAATTTCGGAGTGAATCATCGGTAAAAATAAACTCTCTCTTGAATAAATTATATGGAACGAGCTCTTTTGCATATTTCTTTTTGTCCAATTTGAACATCTTGACTGTGCTTGATAACTTAGTGGCCCAGAAACTATTAGAGTCAATGACTTTGATCGGTACTGGAGGTATTTCTTTGTTGTGGAAATGTTTGAATTGACCACTCAACATTTTAAGCTGATTACCTGACTCAATCATTTTGACTCCACCATGATTGAAGTAATTAAAAATGAAATTTTTATCATAACCGGCGTTGTGAGCTATGAGTTGAATCGCTCGATGCTTAGACTCATCATAAAATTCCGCCAGCCATTTCATCATAATTCCAGCACAGTTGACTCCTTCTGCCGAATAAACACTTGTATCATAATCACCGCCTGATTGTATTTCTTTGACTGAAGGTATGTACTTCCAAGCAACTCCAAACGGCTTATGTTCATCTCCATCAGTGGTGCACTCGAAATCAAACGCGAATAATGGTGTAGTTTTTAAAAGCTCTTCTTCATTTTCAGTTCTTTCAAATTTCTTTTGTTTCTTTTCACCATAAGGTCTCGCTGCTTCATCTTTATCATAGCTCAGACTATAATATTCCTTTTTCAACCGATTGAAATGCAGACTATTCATATTCGATTCATTAGGCGTGATGTTGTCCATGAAGAAATATTTCACGTGATCTTTCTGCAAGAATTTGAACAGCTCTAAGGAAGTGCACCATTTCACTTTGTTTTTATATGTTGTTAATTGAGTATTCCAATTATATTTAGGATTATGTTGTAAATTTGAACGCCACTGATCCACGTCTTCATAAGTGTCCCAATCTTCAGGTATTTCTTTCAAAGCTTTCAAAGTGATGCCTGTCTTTCGATCCACGCTGAAATAATGGTTCATTGCGTAACCGATATCGTAAACAGGCCAATCTCCATATTGTTTATCGCGAGCTTTCCTAATATTACTTCTTCCAACTACTGGGTAATAAACGGGTCGATGTTTCTTCAATTTCTTTTGACAGGCTGATGTGTGGAAATTGATGCGGATTTTAATCTTTGTGCATATAATAGGAAAACTCCTTCGACTCACTCTCATTGTCGCTAATAGAGCTTTCAATTTGTCGAGTCTGTCATCATCCATTCCTTGACTCATCAGAGCTCGATACAGACACGGCACTTTATCAAAAGTATCACTGGACATGATACCATACCTTTGCCAAGTCAATCCTAATTTAACCCACTCATCTAATAAATAGGTATAAACGACTCCGCCTTGGTCTTCAATCCTCCTTCGTATCGGATCAGGTAGCCTGAGTTGACTCGGATCAGCCACTGGTCTTCCGCGTAGATTGACAGGCCACAGTAAATAATCGGATTCATCACCACGTGTTTCAATATTCACAAGTCGAATCGTAAAGACTGGATTAATGTTGATAGCGTTGAAAATATCCTGAATGTTTGATCCTTGTTGGTAATTGACTCCATTACCATCCCCTTGATTCTCCATAATGAAATCACCGATCCCTAACATTTGAGATTTGTTTTCATCATTGAGAGGGTATGCCACGCGTCCGTTATTGAACAGCATCATCAAGTTAGCTCGTAGAGGTATATAAGGTAAAAAAGCTCTGAACCCTCCGTTTCTTTCGACTTCATTCCAATTAAACCGTACAGCATCAAAAGTCGCCGAAGATAACCGCGCCAAAAGCTGAATCCCGGTTTCAAAATCGGGGATCCCGGGATAAGTTCGATCCACAGGTTCCACTGGAGCTCTTAAATCGTTGATAGTGTGCCCCGCTGGGTTTGGGAGCCTAGGGCGTTGCCGCTGCATGATCTTGGCTGGAGCTGTTTGGATTATGTGAATTATGCTAAGTCTACTCGAGAGACTTGAAGATGCTTTTCAGGAAAAGCTGCCTTTCAAGAAAAGCTGCTTTTCAAAAAAAATGAAAAGCTGCTTTTCAAAAAAGAAAAGCTTGATTGCGTCAGCAGCCGATAAATTGATAATAATAATAATAATAATAATAATAATAATAATAATTCGTGTGTTTCATTCAACCGGTAAAATAATTTAATTGATTACATGCTATTAGAGATTTCCACTCAACAAGTTATGAATGCGTAAATAAGCTACGGCTTTTTCTAATGTATTAGCTGAATTTCTAAAATACTCAGCAGCAGGAGATACTCGATAGAAATGTCCGTCCATCAAGTGATCAATGTCTTGTAGCATTTGATCAATGTTTTCATTATATCCCTGTGTGCCAAGTCCAACATTACATTTAATACATAAATGCCCTCTGACATGGTTTGTTCGATGACAGTGATCAATGTCCAAATCTTTACGCGGACGTTTACATACTCCACAGATGTTGCAGTGATTATTTCCTTGAAGTATAAGTCGTTTTCTGATTTCAGGAGTCAATCTGAATCGGTGTCTTTTCCAAAATTGCGCACAGGCATGACATACCTTCTGATGACACATCGGTGGTAAACCGGTTCTTGCATCGAGCGGTTTTTCATACCGGAACTTGGGTCTTTTAGGTAAATATTTGCAGTATTTACATTCGAAATATTTCCGTTTCGATTCCAAGTATCTTGAATTATCTCTTCCTTTCAGATATTCGATGTATTCACTGTACAGCTGTCTTCCGTGTTCTGCCATTTGGATTCTGAACAAGCAGTAAGAGTCGAAGGGTGGTTGCATCTCGATGCTGTAAACCTTCCTTCAATCGTAGCTTTTCTGTCTAAGAAAAGCTTGGAGCTTTTCAACCGACAAATTAATACAATGTCGCTCAGGTAAAATCGTGTAAATTGAACCTGAAACGTATTTGTTTTTAAGATGAATTTACCTTAAAAACTGTACCTAACGTTTTTAGCTTTTCAATAAAAAAAGCCGCGACTTTTCTCCAGAGGCTTCGAGCAGAGCTCACAATCCAAACTTCCAAGCAGCTACACCAAGCTTTCTCAAAGCCAGCTCAAAGCACGACCGCTACTACGCACCGCCATGGACTCTACTACTGACAATGCCAACAGCAACATCAACGTGCTTTCTAATGACTCGGACAAGAAAACTTCCACCTCATCAAAGCAAGGATCCGCACCAGTCATCAACACCCCTAAGCGAGTTACTAAGAAAAGTTCTAAAAATAAGTCCAAAAAGAAAGCAAGTAAGCGTAAGACTCCATCAGCTCCAATCAAACCCTCTAATGAGTGTAAGAACAGCAAGAAGAAGAAATCCAAGACCGTTACCGAGGAGATACTTGAGTCTTTACCAGCACCGCTTGTTCTGAGTGAAGAGTTTAAAAAGATGATGGACGCTAATCGCCGTATCTTCCGTTACCGTACTGGGGTTAAGTTGAATGAACCCGTCCACGCTGGTTGGTTGAAAACTTCTGATGACTTGGATGAATTTTCATTCGCTTATTCAAAAGACACTGAAAAGTACACCTACTACAACTTGTGGAATCCTCTCTTGATCGAGTTCAACACTTATGTGAAAACATTCGGTTACAAAGATCCTAATCACCCTGCGAAATACGAAACGAATAAACTCAACATGCGATTTGGATCACGCTGGGTTGAAATCGAAGAACTGAAATCGATGTATGCGAAAGCGAAACAGGATTTTTTGACTCATGTGAAAAAAGTTTTCAAGCTTGATGACACTTCCAAAATCAAGTTTGCTAATTTGGTTCAAGACCCAGCCACTGATAAATCTCCAGAAGGATGGCTGTACAACAGCATCGTTTCAGCTTCCGTAAAACCTAATTCACTCATCTTCAACGAAACGGATCTGAACACTCGTGTCTTCACCATCACAGCTGGAATGCGAATCAAAGTGATGCTGAAATTTGGAGGGTTTACGTTTGCGAAATCGAACAACACATATTACCCGATCCTTAATCTGCATTTGGCGCACGTATCTAAAAAAGATTTGCAAGTTGAAAAAGAAAATTTGCAGCCGAATAATCTTGATTCATTCATCAAGAACCTGACTGATGTTCAAGTGAAATTGGAGAAAGAAGTTGCAGCTGTAACTACTGCATAGATTTGTGCTTGCTTGCTTGTCAAACTTGAATTTAATAAAAAATCTCTCTTCATAATTCAAATCGACATACCAAAAATGCAAGTACATGACATCAAAACAACCGTTACGCATACGCTGTGGATCGATTCAAAAAATGCCGAAGGTCGAAAAGACCCAAACACTGGCAAACTTTTGAATTGGGAATCAAATCACCAGTTGATTTTCAATCTGAAACACACGCAACATTCACTCATTGGTCTCGCTGTGAGTAGAGTGCGCATCGACACTCGCATCCCACGCATGAATACAAAAGAGCGCACAGCTTATATCATGCAAAGCACCACTTCACCCAACGGTCCTTTTCAACTTGTAGAAATCAAATGGCCTTCTCGAGGCACTCACAACCAAGTAGCTAATCATGATCCTTTGGTGCATGTTGGCATCAAAGGTGATGTGTCTGATTTCATCGCGACACACAACAACAACACGACACCTTTCGACATGGAGTTGGTACCCGCCGCGACAGATGGACATTTAGCTTATGCGAGTACAGATGCATCGATCTGGGTTGCGCCTGTCGACTGTGCTTTTTACCGCAGGTTAGGGTTCACCGATTTCCCAAACAGTCAAGTTGTGGATGGTGTCACTTACAAGTTTGGAACTCCTATGAACAACGCTAACGTTATTCTTGGAGGTAAATCGCATGATTACAGAGTTCCACCTCTGTATTTACATGCTGACCTAGATGTAAACTCTGAACAAGGTCAAAGGCATCAAAACATCATTTACCGAGTGATCATTAACGACAAAGATTTGTATGGATATAATAGTGCTTCTGATGAAATACCTGCTTACATTGACGCTGATCGCGTCGTGACACCTATTGAATTGAACAACAAATTCTTACCTACAAACAAATTGAGATTAAGCTGGCATTACGAAGATGGTTCACTCGCTGATTTGCATGGTGCTGAATGGTCATGTAAACTTGAATTGATCAGTGCGGTTGCACAGCATTAATTAAGATCATAATTCAAACGGCACAATGGCTATAGCTTCAAGCAGAACACGTACAAGGCAAAACCCTTGGGGGTGGAACAACGAAGCCGATAACACAAACATGTCCAACAGTCAAAGTTTACAGTTGGACGCTACATTTCAAAAAAGTTTAGACAGGTGCACATTATTGCAAAGTTTGCGAGGTCCTGCTACACAAATTGAAATCGAGACTGAAGAATTAGAAGATTTGTTAGAGAACCAGCCCAATTTCACCGTGTACCCTGGCGCAAGAGGTTTCGGCACAGCTCGCGTAGGCGGTTTCAGACATGTGGAAGGTGTTTTAGATGGTACAGATGTAGCAGGCAATATCGGGTTTGCAGAAGGTTCCATGATGCATACAGACGAGCATAGCTTCCCTACACCTCACGGAAGCACTTACTCAGTAGCCTCGCACGCTCAGTCGCAATTGCTGCATAAAGGATTTGACCACAAGGTGCATTCTAATGGTCGTTTCATAGGTTCTGAAAACACACAACGTGTTCTTAAAAACAGACTTTCGGGCCACGCTGCAGCGCCTGTAGGCAGTGTTGCGTTATAAATCAAAAAAATTTTACACCATCATTATCATCATAATTCAAAATACCAAATCAAATATAACATGGGAAATCACCATAGTGGAGGGGGTGGCCCAATCGCTGCTAAAATAACTGGTGCTTTCAACAGCATTAAACACGGTGTGGAACATACCGTTCACGACATAGGTCACACTGTACAACACGCTGGTAAAAAACTTGGAGACCAATATAAAAAGGAGGCGCAGGGTATAGCCCACGCTGCAGAGCACGCTGGTAAAAAAATAGGCCACGCTGCAGAACACGCTGGTAAAAAAGTGGGCCATGCTCTTGAAGACCATTTTAAAAAGGAGTGGAACAAAGAGAAACAGAAATATAAAAAATTTAAAAAAACGGTTCAAAAAGTTACTGAAGGCGTAGAGGTAGGTGGTGGAGCTGTTCTGAAAACAGTCGCTAGAATTCCAGGTGTGAAACAGGCCGCTAATGTTGCTGCTGATGCTGTCAACAAAATTGGCGAGGTCGAACACAAACTTGATGACAAGCTAGGTGGTGCCTTGTCCGCGACTTCAGGCTTATTAACCGGTACTCCTGGAATTCGAGCGGGTATAGCTTTAGTGGATGTAGCGGCTAAAGATATCAAGAAAGGCAAATTTAATGTCAAAGATCTGCAAGAGGTTGTAGACAGCGCTATGGCGCCTATGAAAAATCTTTCGAAATATATCGACAAAAAAGCTGAACAAATTGGTGTTCCTGAAAGCGTTCGTGAACACACGACACAATTAGCAGCGATGGAGACTGAACATATCATAGCTCCATTGGTAACACCTGATGTTAGTAAAATGGTTGATGATCTACACGAAGGAAATTTAGTAGGCAGCGTTCTTGAAGGTGGTAAAGTATTTGGACACCCGGTGGCTCTAGGAGTAGGAGGGTATGTAGCTGTTTCAGGTCAAGGAGCGAAAAAATTACACGAGTACAACAAGCTGAAAAGAGAAAGAATGCAACAAATCAAAGACTATAAAAAGAAATTAGCTGCTTTTAAAAAATTGTTGAAAAGCGGTAAATTATCTCCAGCCCAGCGCAGAGCACTGTACATAGCTTATGTTAAAAAAATGTTAAAAAGCGGTAAATTATCTCCAACCCGGCGTAAACAACTGATACGTGCGTTGTACCTTGACGCGTTAAAAAATCATAAAAAACCAACGCCAACAGCTCCAGCAACAACAACCCCAGCAACAACAACCCCAGCAACACCACCACCACCACCACCACCGCCACAAACACATACGGAACAGTTACAATTAGAACACTGTGTAGCACCGCGTTGTGCATCATAATTCAAACAGTCCATAACCTAACCTTAATTATGCCGCAGGCGACCCTCTTACCACTTCATAAACCTAGGAGGTATGATGATGCCTTCTTACCACTTCTTCAACCTCCTTTTAAGGGGGCATCGCTTAAGAAGCTTCCAACGGAAAAGGAGCTTGAGGCTCATCTAAAAGCTAAGTATGGTCCAAATTGGTATTCGATATTGTCAGAACCTATCCACTATAATCTGCCGCAAAACTTACCAACTGTTGAAGGAATTCGAACTGGTCCACCACCGTTAAAAAAGCCAAGATTAAGTCTGAATGGAACGGGGCGCACGCCTTTCAAAAAGATTTCACCTAGTGATCATATCTTAGACATTCGTCCACACAATCATCCAATCATTCGAGAGTTGGCGCAAAACCCAATCAGCACCACTTCAAATTCAGAACACGCTCATGCTCCAATCATCACGTGTTCAGCGGCGTTTACGCCATACGATCAAAATGCAACCAATCTGCATAATGAACAAACGCACCGTAACCAAGCAAGCGGTTTACGAGCCATGCCATATAATGTCATGAACAGCAGTGTTGGAAAGTTCCTCAATGGGAATCAGGCCAGAATTAACCCAACCCACGGATTCATCCCGACACAAAACCAATACGTGTACCATCACGCGGGGATTGATCACCAAGGGCCTAACGCTCCTGATTTTAATCGTAACCATGTTAGCTCTACTGCTTATTCAAATGTTGAAATTGATCGAAAAATCAAACAAGCTTTAGAATATCAGAGGAAAGGAATCAAGAACCCATACCAAATCGACATTCATGTTGACGGAGGAGGTGGTGCCGGGGGTAGAGACATGTCTGTTGATCAGACACGCATGGTTGTGATGATTGCTCTAGCCGGAATGTTTACAGGTGGAGCCATTTCTTATGCATTGTTTAGAAAAGCTAGCGAGATGGTTAACAATGTTGTAGATGGTCTATCAAATTTACTAACGAGAGCTTGGGAAGCTTTACAAGCAGCGTTTACCTACGCTGGTGAAGTTTTGAAGAGTGTCGGCACAAGAGCTTTAAAAACCTTAAATACATTGTACCAGAACGCCAGAACTGCCGTTCAGACTTTTATCCCACAAGCACCATCAAATCTCAATGGACCACAAGGTGGAGCTCAAAATGAAGGGGCTAATGCTGAAAATGGAAATTTTGAAGATGGTGAAATGGAAGGTCCAGATGGTGCTCCTGAACCAGACCCGGGAGTTGAGGGAGGAGTTGAGGGACAAGGGAATCCAGAACAAATTGACGCTGGAGGAGCGCAAGGTCAGGAAGCGGCTGAACAAATTGAACAAGCAAGCGGTTCGCCGAATGCTGCAGGTGGAGAAGGCGCTGAACAGGGTGCAATTGAAGGTGTTGCAAATGGAGAAGGAGGAGTTCAAGGTGCAGCCCCCGCAGAAGGAGTCGGAGAAGCAGGCAACGTGGTTGCTGTGGAAGAATCTGTCAATGCTGGCCGCAAGGCCGAATTATTAAAAGAGTTAAGTGCAACCACGACTTTAGACGTTGCAGATTTTAAAGGTCTAACAGTGTCTGAACTTGAAGGTTTGGTTGCAGCACCTGGTGCAGCCCCCTCAAAAGAGGTTATTAAAGTTGCAGCTGGACCCTTTGCAGATTTCGGTGATTTAGCAGGAGATTTTGCACCGTTGGCAGAAGGTTCAAGCGGAGTAGCTGTTGAAGGGGCTGAAGAGGCGGTTCAATTAGGTTTTGGTACCATTTTTCAAAAGACATTGACCTCGTTGCTTGGTAGAACTTTTGGAAGTTTAGTGGGTGATGGAATTGATGTCGGAATATTAAACTTTTAATAAATAATAATAAAAGATGAGTTTTCAAGCCAAATCTTCGTTTTCAACACATTATGTCAAAGGCGACAAACGAACCGCCTTGTACGCGCATCTGTGTTCAGTGTCCAACCTTGAAAACCGGTCCCAAGAATCGAGACAACAGCGTCTTTTATGGGAACATCAAGTCGATGTTTTGTTGAACAAAGCACAAGATACACGTTTGAACTTGCCGCGGTTTCGATTTGAAAACGACATTTCAATCCCAAACCAAATCACCGTGTTTCAAAACGATGAAGTCAAACGCATCATCATCGTGGTTCACGGTTGCTACAACATAATGCTTCAGCGAGAATTGCGCAACAACACATTAGCTCTGGATGGAGCGATCATTAAACTAAGTGAAGAAAAACGTTATTTAACTTTTGAAAAAACCGTCAATCAAATTGAAGACATCATGGTTGATCGTTCTAAACTTTACCCAAATCACACCTACACGTTTCTCGGCCACAGTTTTGGAGCTACTCAATTATATTATGCGATCTTAAGAAGCAACCACATAGCTCGAAACGTCGCAAGCACTCATTTATTTAACCCGGTCACAAAACCGTTAATTGGGCTTACGTTTCGTCGCAAGATTCATCCAGATGTGATGCGTCGAATTAACATACACAAAATTCCACGTGACACTTTGAGCGATGGTATTCAATATTTATTCGGCATTCGACAAGTATATCAAGGCTATGGTAACCACCGCAGCAATTCGAAATGGTTTTTACAACCATGCAATGTAAAATCAGCACAAGCAACAAGTAGAGTAACATGGAGTTATAATAATAATAACAGCGATTTTGTGGTGAATCATGACATATCAAATTTTTATTAAACAAATTTGTCATTAAAGACTGATCTACCGCATGTGCATTTCGGTTTGCGATTTGCGTACACTTTACCATCTATGCTAGCTACATTGTTACTTGTACCATGATCAGGATATCCTTTGAAGAAAGGATTTGAAATCAAAGTGCAAGCTCGCATGGACGGGTTCATCGTGTTGCGCATGTCTTCCATTTTTATTTTGCGTTCGCCTTCATTTGCAACTTTCTCCAAAGTCTTTTGAACGCTTGAGCGACCATACCCTGTCTTCCTTGTATTGGTTGTGAAAGGTGGTGGTTTCAGCACAGGTGTGCTTGTGCTTTGATAGGTTTGTTTACTCATGAGTCTATTTGAAATCTGATGCTTCCAAAGAATCATAAGTCGTTTCTTCGTTTTCTTTTTCTTCTACTTTAGACATTGATCTTGACAGTTGTGGCGGGAAAAGTTTTTCATGTATTTTGATTTGATCAGCATTCGGTTTGTAACGGTTTACAGATTCATTTGTTTTCTTATTATTTGGAATCACCACACTGCTTACAGTTCCAATTTCCACAAATTGTTGTTGTGTGCATTTACGGTCTTTCATTTCCATGTTTTCAACTTGGTCAATAAACGTGGAATCACACGCATCACCACCTAGATGAAACTGCTTGTTCATTTCTTTAATCGTGATTACTTCAGCAATGTGCATCATGAGTGAAGGTTTATCCATTTTGTGATTTGGAATATCGATGCCCGCTTTTTTAGCAAAATTGGTTAAATTTTTCTTGTTTAGAAACACTTGTGACATTTGTTTCCTCAACTCTTTTGTAAAAGCTTCCCGGTACTTTTTTGGATCGAGCATGATAGCTTGTGTAGAAGTCATTTTGGATTATGAAGAGCGCTGGCTATTTTTTTTGCTATTCTTGAATGAAAAGCTGGCTTTTCAAGAAAAGTCGCGGCCGCCTCTTTTCTCTAGAGCCTTCGAGCAAGCTCCATAATCCAAATGAACTCAACAACAGCAGCCTCTCGCAAACGTTCAGCTGCGTTTGTTGTGAATTCTTTTCAAAACGACAATGTGAAACGAGCTACTGTGATGATTGGAGTTAATGGTGACAATAACCATGTGACAGTGTTGTCCAAAAAAAGCACACCTTTCACAGATCCAGACCGCAAAGATTACCGTGGCCCTTTACGCATCTTGAGTCAAGTGAGTCAAATTCAAGAACTGACTGAGGAATACATTCCAGCTTGCCATTTGAGCAAATACCGAAGCATCTGCGACGCTGATCCGGTAACCGGTCGACCAAGGATGTGGGGTTGTGCATATTGCAATTGGTCGCATTTACAAGAAAATAAAGAATTGGTCACTTATTTGGAAAGAGCTCCTATACCACCCCTTTCTAAAAAGATGTATGAATGTAAGTGCGTTTGGGCAAGGCACGTGTTACATGAATCAGTGTATCAACGCAACCACCGAAATCGTCAATCCATGTTGCAAAGTTGTCGAAACATAATCAAGAATCGAAAAATGAAAAAACCAATCAGAAGCAGCGTCTATACTCCATATCCACAAGCAGCTCTCAACATGCTGCATGGAGCCGACTTGGAAGGCGGTGAAGTGTACACAACCATTTTTGCGGACCCCAATGAATTGACTTGGTGTCCTTGTGTCATTTACGCGAGAGATTTACGCAACATTCTTTTGGAACATGTGATACAACAGAAGTTGAAAGGAATTCCGCATTTAGGCATTAAGATCATGGAATACTTGATGCCATTCACTCCTTTACCTAGTTCGACCGGGTTCAAGCGATGCGAGCATTATAATGATAATCATAACGATGATGCAGGTGAACAAGAAGACTTTGCATATTTCGTTGATGTGAAATGGGTTGAGAAAGAATAATAATAATAGTAGCTAGATTGAGAAAAAAATTCAGTCGAATAGCACGCGCATAATTCAAGATGACTAATAAACGCAAACATGTATCCAGTAATAATAAAAAGAAGTCTTCAAAAAAATCAAAATTGAAAAAAACTGACATTGTTGAAGAAATTGACAAATTGGTCAAAAAAGAAGAATCAAGTGGTTACAAGCATGTACCCAAAAATCATATGAGTCTTTATGAAAACATTGAAAAAAGCGATTACCTTGAATGGCCTCGCAAAACCAAAATTCTTTTGGAAACGATAAAAGACAAGGCTTTTAATAAAAAAGATGCAGAACGTTTACTAAAACGATACGATAATTATGCGCTACACTTGAAAGAAACGATGGAAGCTGTTTCTAGAAAGAATACAGTTGTAGGTTGGGGTTTAAGTTTTTTCAATTCAGGTTTACCTTTCCAAAAATATTCAAAGAATGATCTTAATAAGTACATGGGTTTATTATTTCAAAAAATGCTTAAAATTAGACAAGAAATCAACTCAAAATTTATAAAATTTGATGTGGACACTGATGATAAGGAGGATATTATCTCGGTTTTTGGTGTTGCAGACACTTTAATAGAGAAAAGAAAAAAAGATGGTCATTTGAAAAGTAAGGATGACATCGATAATCTAATTGAAAAAGTCATAGATGAATCTATTCACATTTATGATCATTTTGACCAATTGAAGGATCCTAAAAAAGATAATTTAAAAACGCTTAAACAGTTTGCATTGGTGCCTTATTACCGGTTCACGCTTACACAATGGACGAAGCAGATGTACAAGTATTATGATAACATAGATCATTTACCTGTAGGGTTAACTAAAAGAGAACTGGTTAATAGAGTTTATAAAAGGTTTAATGATTTAAAAGGTTCTGTTCCTTTATCGGTTCTGGTCGGAGAGCAAATTGAAGAGTTGTACGAATATTCAGAAGTTGTCGAAAAATTAGGCAATGGTGATCCTCTTAAAACTGTGTTGAAAATGGCAAATGTCCCAAAATCAGCAATTGAAGCATTTATGAAAAATGAACAACTTAGACAAAAAGGTTTATCTCTGCTTGAAAGTGTATCTCGAAAACTAATCTTGAAGGGGTTTTCTAAAGCGCTTACGGTTAAGAAACCTGAAGATCCAGATAAGAAAAGATTTACAATTATTGATGATGATGATGATGATCCGGTAAACAACAAAAATAAGAAGGAGGAGAAGGATACAAAGAGTGATATAATAGCAACTCTAGCTGTAATGGGTGGTTTTTTAGGTAATATGTTAGAATCACCAACAGCTAAAAGAACAGTTATAGGACTTCTTAATACAATTGGTAGTGATGCCAGTGCTCAATTAGCCCATCAAATTGATCAGCTTATAGCTGTTGGAGGCGATATCGATGCCATTGGTCAAGGAGCCCTTCAGATTGGTGGTGGCCTAGTTACGCATTCGCTTACTGCTGTTTACACACTTTTAAACTCATTTAACGCAATGAGTTTTCTAGCCGGTGCAGCGATAACAGCTACAGCTTCAACACTTATCTATCAGCTTCAAAAAAATGTTCAGGAACAAATTATAGATCCAATGAAGACAATGAAGACTAAAGGATATGATTTTTACAAGGAATTTATGAAGTTGATAAGAGAAACGCAAGGATTTACGTATAAAACACATCCGGAGTTAGTGTATGAGTTAGGTTTAACTCATTTACAACAGTCTTTAGAAATAGACGCACCCAAACACATTGCTAACAATGTGAAACAAATATTGAAGAAAAACCCTGAACTTAAAGATGCTGTTGGAGAAAGTTTGAATAAAGCTAAAATGTATCTTGAAGGCACATCAGAAACAACGATTCATCATGGATTTATTCCAATGGCTCAACTGTCAGAACTAACCCTAAAAATGGGGCGGTGCTTCACACATGGAAAATGTGTGAAAGGACAAGACACGTTACAATATTTTAAAGCTTTTGTCGATTTTGTCAAAAATTATTTTCAAGATCTCGAAACATATAAGAAAAATTTTGAAGATTGGAAACGAAAATATACAACGGTAAACAAATTAATTGAACCACCACCACCACCACCACCACTACCATCACCAACAACACCGCCAGAAATACCGGAATCACCACCACCACCACCACCACCACCATCACCAACAACACCGCCAGAAATACCGGAACCAATACCGGAACCAACACCAGAAATACCGGAACCAATACCGGAACCAACACCGGAGATACCGGAACCAACGCCAACAACCCCTCATCGTGAATTACCTTACTGGTACAAAATTATGATTAGTAATAATTACCCTATCTTTGGTCAAAACTCAAACAGCAACATGACCTTCCCACCAAGCAGCAAACCTACACCTGCACCTACACCCACACCTACTCCTACAACAAATCGCCTGCTTCGATTCGTAGGCTTTTTTGAAGGTTTAGGAAAATGTTTAGGTATAAGACCACCTACAGATCTCAGCGACAAAGCCGATGTGGGTCGATTTTTTGATGAAGCGCAAATTAAAGCACTTGAATCGGCGAAAAACCACCACTTGTTAGAAGCTCTCACCGATGCAGGTCTCGCATGGGCGACTGGACAAGTGGCTCTCCCCTATATCATCGGACGCTTGGTCACTGCAGGAGTTGCGTCTTTGGTCAAGGGGGTGTGGGTGTGTTCTAATAATGAAATCCCTGAACCACCTAAAATGGTCCACCCTCATTGTCCTCCTAATGGTATTCCTCGTGGTCAACCTGGATCGGCTGCATGTCCACCGCTCAGTGGAGGTTTGTTACCAGGGTCTCGACAAAAAGAGATTGACCCTTATGCAGAAAATACAGTATTGTCAGGTGACCTTAAAGTTCCAGAAGAACAAGACATTAAAGCAACGTTAGGTCAAGGACAAATAGATCCTTCAAAAGGAACTTTCAATACACAACCTGTACAACCTGTCACTGGAGATAAAGACTTGAGGTTGGTGTCGAATTCTACCGAACTCGATGCCATCAATGAACAACGCATGCGTGAATCACTTACAGCTTTAGGTTTGTTGGATTTGTTGTCATTAAATCAACAAAACAGACCTTTACCTGATCAGCTTCGACAATCAAGAACTATTTATTATGGCGGTGCACAATCAGGGTTTTCAGATCCATTGACCAATCCATTTTCTAAATTTGTGTGGCACGCGAAAGATGACCGGTATTATGTAAAACCTACAGACAGTGTCAATTCGTTCAGACGACAAGTGTGGAGACAAAAAATGATCAATTTAGGTTTGGACGAAGTTAGACAATATCCTGAAGCTTCCAAATACATTGCTCAAAAAGAAGCCCTTGAATTTCCAGTTCTAAACCAGAATGTTTCAGCCAATGAAGACACGAAACTTTTTAGACCTTCTTATTTCATGCCACAATCAGGAATTACCGGATTACAAAATGCACATAGTCGATACGCCAAATTACCTGCTAGACCTAAACGTCTCACTACAGACATGCCTGTAGATAAAAGCGACAAACATTTTGGAAACAGGGTCAATAATTATGAAAAACAAAATAAATCAGTCACAATTCAAGATGCCGAAGAAGTATTCCCGTTCCAAAAGCCGAGGAGGCTCCAAGGTGGCGGTCGGTGGTAATCGACAACAACGTCGTAGAAGCAAAGCAACTTCTGTGCGCCGCAAACCTAATGTAAAAAAATCAATAGCTGCTTATCGTAAACGCGCTGTATCATTCGCACCTAAACAACTCGTGCATGGTCGAAATACCTCCTCTTTGCCTGTTCGCGCAAATGCTCCACGTGGCCGACCGGCTGTCAGGATGCGTCCAAATGTGCCTACAAACATATTTGTTAATTATGATAAAAATGTGTTGGACAAACGAATGTTGCTCGATCGCCATTTAGCAGAAGGTAATCTTGATCCTGATGACATAGAGGGTTTAAGGGATAGCGACAACGATGAAGATTTATTGGGAACAGATATTTTCAAGAAATATTTGGATGCTGCTGGTGGGCCTTTGTTCAAGGCTGAAACCGATATGTTGCGCAAACATCAAGAATCGTTGCGTTTGTCAAATCAGAATAAAGCTCTCAACGCTGAAAGATGTCGAGTCTGTTTGGATTCTGAACTCGATATTGGACCTGTAAAAGTAGAACGAAACGATTTCCCAAAACACAACAACTACAACAACATACCCAGTCACCCGTTCAGATGTCTGTTTACAGGAACTACTGGATCTGGAAAAACGACCAACATGATTCAATTGCTGATTCAACCACAATATTTAAAAGATTATTTCGACCAGATCTACATCTTTTCACCAAACTGTAAAACGGAAATTGAATTTGAGGAAATTCAAAAAAAGAACCGAGGGGATGTAGTTATGACTGAAGATTTCGATGAAGTTAATGTGAACAACATCTTTCAGAAAATGATCCGTAATGCTAAAAAACACAAAAACGACAGAAGCATGATGCCTAGAGTTTTGTTGTTCATTGATGATTTCGCTGGACACAAAGAAGTCATGACGAGTGATTTATTGGTCAAGATATTTTTTATGTCCAGGAAATATTCATGCAGCACTTGGATCAGCTCACAACGCTACAAATGTGTGCCTTCTAACTTGAGAGTCAATTCAGAATTCCATGTTATTTATGAACAATCATCAATGCAAACACTGTTAATCGCTGAAGAACTGTCAATGGGGCGGTTCACAAAAGACCACATTTTTAATGCAATGGACAAAGTGAGCGACACACCTTACAGTTTTTTATTTATCAATGCGCGTTTACGAGTTCATGAAGGGCGGTTTCGATTCACATACAAAGAAAAATTGATTCCTCAAGGGGGAATAGATGCAGACGCTGATGGTAGTGAAGATGAACATGAATCTTCAAACAATGACAACAACAAAAAAGAAGACACGCGTATTTTAAGGGAACATGATCGCGAAAAAATTAATTCAAGATTTGATTCATAATTCAAAACAACAACATGAGTGGTTCATATTATTATCATTACCGTCATCTCCGGGAAGAACCTAAAACATTCGGTGAAGCTGTGAAAGATGGATTGAGAAAAGGAATTAGACATGTATCAAAAGATTATTTTAAAAACAAAATCAAAAATCTTAAAAAAGAATTGGCAGCAAGCCACAACCACAGAACAAACATGCACACTCGTTACACTCCTTCAGCAGCACATGCTAAAAAAGCACTTCTCAACATCGGAAAAAATTACAATCATGCTCGCCGCAGCACATCGACTGCACATTACATAAAAAGAGCTAAATCTGGAACCAGATCACAATTAAGATACAAAAGCATTGGAATGCCTACAGGTGTACAAAACAAATTTAAAGAAGCGATGAAAACAAAAGCAGAAAATATGGACAGAAAACTTAAAACAACAAACACAACACACAAGCGTAAAAAATCATCATCATCAAAATCCAAAAAGAAGAATAAGAAAAGAAAGAAATGAAAAAAACACATAAAAAAAGCAGAAAGAATCTTGTTCAATCAAGAGCGAAAAATAATTTAAAAGTGCCTATACCAGTGATCGGTGGTAAGATAGGTTACATGTTGACTCGACACAAAATGATGAAAAAACGCAAAGAAATCAAATCATAATTCAAACAGAGGCAAGATACCTGACTTTGTACTTAGCAACATGGCCCTTTTCCGCAATGTTCGTGGGCCAGTTTTTCATAACACCACCCATTTGAGCGCAGTGCAACAATATGTAAGAAACTCGGGTGATTTAAAAGTTGAAAATCGTCGACCATTCATCGATGCATCTAGATCAATACGCGGTGCTGAAAAAATGTATGCTCAAAAGAATCCTGGTATCAAAGACCAGTGGTTTGAATCCAAACTTCAGTACAGAACTGTAGGACATGATGCTATGATTCAATCCAGAGAATCCAAAAGACACAATGAAGACAATCCGCTTCTACGTTCTGTTGAAACAAAACCTGTTCGTTTTACAAAACACGATGTTAATCTAATTGAACGTGAAGCTATGGACATGGACCAAGATGTTAAAAATGTTAAAACAGAACGAACACTACCCATCGCTGAAAGCAGTGAACTGAACATCGGAAACACTCTACCTGTAGGACAAGACCAAAGCGTTAAAGAATTTAAAATACCTACCAATTATTCAGATCTTGACATGGTCAAAGATGAAAAAGTGACTCAAGTTAAACAAATGGCAAAAGCTGGAGCGCCAGGTGCACAATCACGCAAAAGGAAATCTGCAACCCCAGCTCCAAATCAAACCGCTCCACCCCTTGGTAAAAAAGCTCGCGAAGAAGTGAATCCAGACTCTCTTTTGAAACGATCAAAATCCAAGTTGCACGCTAAACAATCTACATAAAGCAACGTCCTTTCATAATTCAAACGGAAAAACTCAACATGGAACTATATGAACTTCTTCTTCAACTGTTTCAAATATTGGTGGCTGCAGTAACTGCATATCTAGTAAAACGAGTTGATCATTCACAAAAGAAACGAATAAAACACAATAATAAAAATGTAAAAAAATTTGTAAGTTCAATTCTTACTCTTTTTGAGACGGGTCGTGAAACAGCGTTGGAAGAAGAAAAGAATCGATCTATTCTTAATACAACCGAACAGTCATTTAAAAAAGAAGAACTAAATAAAATGATGACCAGCTCGTCAAACTCACAGTTTAGAGTTCAACGTGTAAAAGGCGCTATAAACAGTTTACGAGAATTAAAAGAACGTTCCTCAGATGTAGATAGAGATGATGATGATACTGATAGCTGCACAAGCGTTGAAAATGAAGCAAAAAACCCACTTAAGATGGGTGCTTGAAAACACATTGCAATAATTAAAAAAACTGTATCATAATTCAAATTGCTACATAGCAACACACATTCATAATTCAAACGGCACAATGGCTCAAGTTGCTCCACCTACCAAGCTTGCTCTGCAGAGCATTCAAGTTAATGAAAACTTGAGCAAATATCCGCAGACGCATTATGGAATTCCGAAATCCGATAATGATTTTGCATCAGCTCGTGATTCCTTGAGAGACAGGGAACGTGGAATAACGTCCAATTCGTTCGTTACTGCGAATCAGAAAGTAACTCTCATCATCCCACCGCAACAGCGCAACATCGTTCCTGATGAAACGATCATCCGTTTCAAAATTAAAGTCAATAATATGGAAGATGACACTCAATTCGATGGATCTATTCAGCGAGCTATCCGAACACTTGTGATTCGAGATGGTCGAGGAACCGTTCTGGAGCAAATTCACGATTATAACTTGATTGCGCAGAAATTGATCGATGTGCACATCCCTGAACGAGTGCAAAATAATGTTATGCAGACTGAAGGCATCTACGATACTTATGATAATATCTCACACGATAGAAAAGTTAGGTTTAATCAAATTTCTGGGTTTGCTAGTGTTGGGGTTATCAATAATACCTCGGAGTTAAAAAACACCGAAACCGCAAATAATGATCCACGTTTGAATTTTTCATACACGAGTGATCTCAAACCTGGAGATACGATCGTGTACATCCCAGATGATGCTGATAAACAAAGACCTCTTGTTCGAACTGTTACAACACAAAATAGTGTGGACAAGGTTGGGGTAGCGGGTGGAAATTTTTTGGAAACTGATTTTGCAGCAAATGGTGTTATGATCACAGCTCCTCGTCCTGAAACAACACCTTATTTTAAGCAAGTGAAACAACCGCTTCTTAATGGACAAGAGATCACTTTCGCATTTCAGCTGATTGGGTCAGGACTTTTGACCTCGTCCAAACACATCCCTTTGTGGGTTACTAAAGGTCTTCAGATCGAAATGACTCTAGATTCAAACGAAATCATCTTTCAGTCTCGATCAGGTGGAGCACCAGAAATTCAAGTTACACAGGCCGATGTTATGTATACAGCTGTGACTTTGACACCTGTTATGCAGAGTGCTCTTGAAAGTCAGTATCATCGACGCGGGTTAAACCTACTCGTTCCTGTATTTCACGTAGACCTTAGAAACGTTGGAGCAACAACAATTATTCAAGAAGATTATTATAACTCTTTCGCGATGTTGAATCGTATCTATCAAGGATGTAGAGATCAGACCAAAATCAACACCTACCAGAATGATTCTCTTGAAAACCTTCGTCTAGCTCCAACTCGACGATACATAGAATACAATCGCATTTACATGCCTCATTGGGGTAACGATAATGATCTCAACAGTGTTGATCATTGTCTTGAATCACGAAAAGGAATTAATTTACTTGGAGACAAAAAGATGGAACTTATTTCTTTGTCTCAATTTAATGGTCGAAACCCGGCTGGTTACGAAAATTTTCAAGACTATTTGGTCTCTTTTAACACCACCATGGAAAGATGCAAAGAAATTTTCGTCAATAATCTCGAAACAGAACCTTCGGGTTTCTTGACGGGTGTCGACACAAATAACGGAACTATCCGCCTGCGTCTCGAAACACCTTCTGGATCTAACAAACAAATCTATGTAATTTTCATGGCTTTCAAGATGATCACGTTCCAGGATGGATCGCCACCGCTAGTGCAAGAATAATGTGCATGTATGTGTGTTTAAAATTGTACATTTATTTAACATTTTTAAATAAAGAAAACATTTTTTATGATTTCACAATGGCTGGTTCGCCTCGTCTGTATACTGCTAGATTATAATAATGCCATATAAAGTAAAAACTTTCGCTAGCATCTACATCTTTGGTTGGACGGTACCGATACACCATTTTTTCATTGTTGGTGTCAACACCTGTCAAAAAACCTGAAGGTTCTGTCTCAAATTCATCTACATAATAGCATGTCTGCTTTTTACCATCGTTGCAAATAACTTGCGTGTTGCCGAAAATAAAATCATCGCTGCGATAATTATGCAATGAACCAATTGATTTTTTGGTTTGATAATAGTGATCCACAACACCAATGTTTTGATCTGAACCCCAGTCTGGTCGATAAATACGGTTGTATTCCCAAGATCGAGCAGTAGGTTTATGATTTACTGTATTAAATGTGTCAACGCTCCACTCATCAATCGTTCCAGCATTTTTAGATACTGAAGCATTGCTGTAAACACGATTCAACATCGCGAATCGGTTCTTGAATTCGATTTTACCAGTTATGTCTTGACTTAAATCACCTGTAAATTCTTCCCTCTGTTCACAAGTGAAAGATGGGTAACAGAAATGTAAACCTTGATTTTCATGTTGCTTGTTGATAGAAGAAATCATTTTCTCTGTCAAATCAACACCTGTCCATATCACTTCAGCTCTGGTAATTTCAATGAATGGTTTGTTGTTCTCACTAAGTGAATTGAAGTTAGATTGAGTGCTTGGGAAATCAGATCGAGCATCTCTTAAATAACTACTTGGTCGGTCCATTTCTAGCTCAATCTCTAACCCTTTAGTGATCCATAGTGGTATATGTTTCGTTGAAGACAATATACCACTTGCTGCAGGGTGAAACACGAATGTAATTTCATTCGACACATGTCCAGGACCTTTGTCCAAACCTGGAGATGGTCCAGGTGTTTCATAATATTTTTTACCGATGTGGTAATACCAAGGTGTGTAAACATGGTGACCATGATACATAACAGTAGGTACGTTGACATCATCTTCTTCACCTTCTCCACCTTCAATAATTCCGGTTAATGTAGGAAAATTTAATGGATCACCATACAATTTAATACCACGTCGACCTGGAACACCTGTTGTTCGTGGATCAAAAACATCTTCAACAACTGAAGTGTAACTGCTAGTTTCTGCAGATCCAGTATCGCTCACTGAAACGGACCAGTATGAATCTTGAGAAGTATTGCTAGGTGCATTAGTAACATCATTTGTTCGATTGAATAAAGGTCTCCAGGCCAAATATTTTGAAAAATCTGTTAACTGACTCGGTTGAAGATTGTCTTTAGCAACCTTGTCAAATTTGTTGACAGAACTTATGTAAGTACCATCTGGATTAGGTTGAATATTCGATGTCCAATCAGTGCCTGCAGATAAACCATTCCAACTGGCTCTTGGACCAACAAGCATTGAAGGCACTTCATATTTGTAAACACCTTCTTGTTGAAAAGAAGTGTACTTAAGATGTTCAGGCACGTGCACATCAAACAATGTCTGGTAAACACGATTGTAATGCTCTATGCTTTCCAATTCAACACCGTGGCCATCTTTTATAATTAAGCGGTTGAACAATCGTTGAACACCACCATCCATGTAGGTTAATGAATCAAAATTATGTAATTTAACAGTGATGCGTATTGCTGTTTCTCCTGGAACCAATGTCTTCATGCAATCTGGAATGTTCAATTTAACAGTTTGCCCTTCTCCAACAGGTCTGGCTTCAGAAACAGTGTTGTCCCTCTTGCGAAAAGAATTGCGTAAATTTGCAATGTCATGATCAGCTTTCGGACACTTGTAATCAATAAATGAAGTTCTCCTTTCACTCATGTTTACGTTTGAATTATGAAGATTTCTTACTTTTATTCTTCTTCTTATTACTCACTCTAGTCTTTTTAACAACAGCCTTCCTCTTTTTTTAAAATATTATTTATTTTTTCGCGGGTAAATGTTTCTTTTTTTTAAAATTTTATTAATTTTTCGCATATCTATTTATAACGATTGCATATCTATTTACAGAATTTAGATATCTACATATGTATTATTCAATATCTGACCTAAGTCGTTGGTATTTAGACGCACTTTCATACTATGCCGAAATTTAGGTAATTTCGGATAGTATGAAAGTGCGTCTATATATACCACACTCTCCCCCAGATCGGAAGAGCACAC